>OFFO01000011.1_pt1 | contig 153076 bp, 139 predicted proteins | sample 1521441 | NCBI WGS metagenome assembly OFFO01 (sample SAMEA3504097, study PRJEB24116) | mouse gut metagenome | biome: mouse gut; feature: mouse-associated habitat; material: faeces | place: Denmark | collected 2011
CATAAGACAGCAGACAGTTCTTTCTTTGGTTACAAAACACACATAGCAATGAGTGAGGAACGTATTATTACAGCAGCCACCGTTACCAGCGGCGAAAAGACAGATGGAAAAGAACTGCCGGAACTGGTCCGCAAAAGCAGGGAAGCCGGGATGGAAGTAGAAATGGTAATCGGGGACACAGCCTATTCCGAACAGAAAAATATCGAGGCGGCACAGGACGGCGGTTATGAACTGATTTCCAGACTAAACAGTATCATTACGCAGGGAAACCGTACAAAGGAAGATGAATTTGAATTTAATAAAGATGCAGGGATGTACCAGTGTAAGGCAGGACATCTGGCAGTCCATAAATATCTGGACAGACGTGAAAAAGAAAAGAAGAATAAGAACCCGCGCATGATTTATTTTTTTGATATTGAAAAATGTAAATGCTGTCCATACAAGGATGGATGTTATAAGGAGGGGGCAAAAAAGAAAACATACAGCGAAACCCTAAAAAGCAATGCCCACAGTAAACAGGCAGAGTTTCAGGAAACAGAACACTTCAAAGAAAAAATGAAAGAACGCTATAAGATAGAAGCAAAAAACAGCGAGTTAAAGCACAGGCATGGTTATGACACGGCGTCATCATCAGGCCTCATTAACATGGAGATGCAGGGAGCGATGGCTATATTTGCAGTAAACCTCAAACGGATCATTAAACTGATAAACGAAAAATAAACAGAGATAACACTTGAAATAATCGGAAATTTTATCCAAATCACAAAAAATCCACCAGAATAATTGAAACTGGTGGATTTTTTGTGTGTATTTGAAACTTAAACCTGAAAAACAGTATGTTTTTCAGCGGCCTCGTTATACTCCTGCGGAGGATTGGTCACCGCCCATGCCCCGCTTTCTCCATCCCAGTTCGGGCTCAAAGTAAAATCAATACCCCATGCCGGAAAAAGAAATGCAAATACTTTAGATGCGGAACCCATTGCCTGATTCCAGTCGGCATTCCACTGTCCCTTTACAGTCGGGTCAAAATAACCTGCATCCAGCCATTCTTTTGAATCATTGACCCAGTTCATGATTTTTTGGTCCACTTTGATTGCCGTATCCCCTTCTGCAACCCACGGAGCATCGATACTATTGCCGTACAGGCGGAATGTATCGGCATAAGAAGCAAACGTATAATATCCTTTCGCTTTTAATTCCTCGGCAGTTGCTTTCATAGTATCCCAGTCTTTTACTTTTGCCCCGATTTCTTCCGGGTCGTCCGTACCGAACACATCCTTTGCGATGTCACGGCGATATACCAATAATCCAGGGCAGCACTGCCATGTAGAACCTCTTTGCACGCCGTTCATATCAGAAGCCGTTACCTTTGTAAAACTATACTGATCCGCAAGATCGGTATCCGGATTGATTCCTAACTCCGTAAGCGGCATAGCCACGTCCGCTTCTGCATCCGTATATTTATTTACATAATCAGTTTCTGACAAAAAGATATCAACTTTATCATCATCTGCAGCATTGGCTTGATTTAACAATGCCTCGTCAAGTTTCTGCTGATACACCCCGTCCTGATTCGGATTGATGATCCAGTGGATCTCCGTACCGTCATTCAAGGTTGTTACGGTTCCGTCCGCAGAAGTTTCCTTTACTTCAGAGTAAACCAATTCTACGCGCTCACGGAATTCGTTATTCCAGCAATAAATATTGATTATCTTTCCTTCTTCTTCGCCTGCCGTGTCTACATCTTCCGCATTACTAGCGCCTCCGGCATTACCAGCATCCGCATTTGTGTCTGCATTACTGCTCTGTTTCGGCTCGCTGCCACAGCCGGCTAATGTACCTGCTATTACTGCAGCAGCCAGTAAAACGCTAACCAATCTCTTTTTCATTTCATATCCTCCTTTAATCTTCATGGGACATCTGCTCCCGCGTTTGTTAATACTCTTGCAGTATATTCTGTTTTTTTGGAAGAATATATTATGGATTTTAACAAAATATCAGATTCTTGACACATCTTAAAAATTTATTTCTCCGGAATGTTGTCGGAATATCCGGCAGCATTTTCCCGTTTATTTTAGGTCATGATTCTGATATTTTTCTCATGTTTTTTATTTTCTTGTATGTAAAATTTTTATATGATTTTTTAATATAAAAAGATTTGAAAATATTTTCGTGCAAAGGAGTGTAAAAATTGAAGCCTTTAAAATTTATTGACAAACATGGGAGTTTTACCATGGATCAACCGGAAAATATCAGTTACCTGTATTTTCCGCTTGCTTCGGAAACCGGTTTAAAAAGCTCCATCACGCCAAATCTTGGCGGTGATTCCAAGACAGATCAGGAATCTTTCCTTTTAGAGCCTGTTAGCTCCGAAAATCTGCATAATAATCGTTCCGGCAGAAATTTTTGGTGTGTAGTGGACGGTATGGGTATCTATTCTGCCGCCGGTAATTCCGCCGTACAGGAAACCGTCAAATTTTCTGATCTACAGGATAAAAGCGAGCTGACAGCCGGATTTATGTGGCAGACATTAAAGCGTTCCTCCAAAACTCTTCCATTAGAAACCACCGTTACTTCGTTTATCCCGAAAGATTCTAATGTAGAAATCCTGTATATAACAGTACGGAATCTTTCAAAAGAAATCCTGCCATTGACCGCTTATGGCGCCATCCCCATTTATGGGCGCAGTGCAGATAATATACGGGATCACCGGAACGTAACTTCTATGCTTCACCGTATAAAAACTACAAAAGACGGCGTAACCGTCCGCCCTACCATGTCATTTGATGAAAAAGGACACCGTCCCAATCATAAGGTGTATTATGTCAGCGGCTTTACAGGTACCGGAAATACGCCTGAAAGCTTTTATCCTACCGTAGAAGACTTTATCGGCGAAGGCGGGACTTATACCCGTCCCCGCGCCGTATATGAAAATGGATCCGGCTTTCCGGCTTTTAGTACGGCAGCAGGAAAAGAAGCGATGGGCGCTTTCCGTTTCGAAAAAATTTCCCTTCCTCCCGAAGGAACTGCCGATTACATCCTTCTATCAGGTGTGGCGGAAGAGGAAAACGACTTAGGGTCTATCTTGCAGCAATATAACGATTCCGTAAAGGTATGCGCCGCTTTAGAATATACAAAATCATACTGGAGGAATAAGGTAAACGTCAGTTTTCATACCCGGAATGCAAATTTTGACTGTTTTATGAAATGGGTCAGCTTTCAGCCCTTTTTGCGCCGTCTGTTTGGCTGTTCTTTTCTGCCCCACCATGATTACGGACGCGGAGGCCGGGGCTGGCGCGATCTATGGCAGGATTGTCTGTCGCTGTTATTGCTGGAACCACAAGGCGTAGGAAAAATGATCACTATGAATTACGGCGGCGTCCGAGTTGACGGTACCAATGCAACGATCATAGGAGAAGGAAACGGTAACTTTATCGCAGACCGCAACGGTATCGCCCGCGTTTGGATGGATCATGCCCTTTGGAGCTTAATGACTACGAAACTTTATATTGATCAGACGGGAGATATTGAGATTCTCAAAAAAGAAGTTCCCTATTTCAAAGACAGTCAGGCCATGCGTGGAACCGATACGGATCTTCTTTGGTCCCCCCTCCTTGGAAGCAAACAGCTTACTGCCCAGAATGAAATCTATCAGGGAAGCATCTTAGAACATCTTCTTATTCAGCAGCTCGCCGCTTTTTATGAAGTAGGGGACCATAATATCTACAGATTACGCGGAGCCGATTGGAACGACGCTCTCGACATGGCTGCCGGGCATGGTGAAAGCGTGGCCTTTAGCTGTGCTTATGCCGGTAATTTGTTAGAATTTGCTTCCATGCTGCGGCTTTTGGACAGCTCCTCCTCCTGCCATACGGTGGAATTAATGGAAGAAATTGCATTGCTCCTTAACGATGAACCAGAAATTTATGATAACATTCCAAAAAAACGAGAAATCTTAGCATCCTATACCTCCCTCTGCCGACATACGATCAGCGGCAGGCGCATCCATGTTTCTCTCTCAGTTCTCGCCGTTAATCTGATCCGTAAGGCAAACTGGCTGATGGAATATATACGGATGCATGAGTGGATCAACGTTTCCGCAAAAGAAGGATGGTTTAACAGTTATTATGACGATCACGGGCGTGCAGTTGAAGGCTTTTATGAAGATCATGTGCGTATGATGCTGACCGGTCAGGTCTTTGCCATTATGAGCGGTGTAGCGGACAATATGCAGATTCAAAAGATCATACAAAGCGCCGACCATTATCTTTACAACAAGGAAAGCGGCGGTTATCGCCTGAATACGGATTTTCATGAATTAAAGTTCGATATGGGGCGAATGTTTGGATTTGCTTATGGCGAAAAGGAAAATGGCGCCGTTTTCTCCCATATGACAGTTATGTATGCAAATGCCCTCTATAAGAGAGGATTTGCAAAAGAAGGCTGGAAAGCCTTAAAAACGCTTTCCGATACCGCTTTAAATTTCGAGGTCAGCCGTATATATCCAGGAATTCCGGAATACTTCCGCGCCGACGGAAGAGGGATGTATCATTATCTGACCGGGGCTGCAAGCTGGTTTATGATGACCATGATCACACAAGTTTTCGGTGTTCATGGAGAAGCCGGAGACCTTGTCTTATATCCCAAGCTTTTAGCCGAACAATTTGATGAAGAAAACCGCGCCTCTATCACTATTCCTTTTGCAGATAAAAACTTTCATATTATTTATCTGAATAAAGACAAAAAAGACTTTGGCGCCTATGTTATCGGATCTGCATTTTGTGATGAAGCGGCATTGAACATAGCGGACGATTCCTCCGTCATCCTCACCCGTAAAATGCTTTCTGCATTATCGGATGAAATGCATACCATTACCGTCAAACTGATCTAAAGCCTCTGACAAAACCATAAACACGCTTTTTCTGATTTAATTAGACAGGCAGGGAAAAAGAAGAAAGGAAGAAACAAATAAAATGAAATATGGATATTTTGACGATGCCAATCACGAATATGTAATTGAGCGTCCGGACACACCGACACCATGGGTAAACTATTTAGGTTCCCCCGAATACGGCGCAATCATCTCAAATAACGCAGGTGGTTATAGCTTTGCCAAATCCGGCGCCAATGGAAGAATCCTTCGTTATGTTTTCAATCACTTTGACCAGCCAGGACGCTATCTCTATATCCGCGACAATGAATCAGCAGATTACTGGTCGGCCTCATGGCAGCCGGTGGGAAAAGATTTAAAACATTATCAATGCCAATGCCGCCATGGATTGGGTTATACCATCATGACGGCAGAATACGACAGCATACATTCCAAAGCGTTATACTATGTTCCTTTAGATAAATCTTATGAAGTGTGGACGCTGTCTGTGACCAATCAATCACCCCGCCCAAGGAATTTAACTCTGACTGGTTATGCGGAATTTACAAATCACAGTAACTACGAGCAGGATCAGGTTAACCTGCAATATTCCTTGTTCATTACCCGGACCCTATTCGAGGGAAATCGGATCATGCAGCAAATACATGGTAATCTTGATGTTGCCGCTCAAGACAGGCAGGTTGACGGAAAAAAGGTAACAGAACGGTTCTTCGGTCTCGCCGGCGAAGCCGTTTCCTCCTACTGTGGAGATAAGGAACAGTTTTTGGGAAAATACCATGGTTATGGTAACCCTCAAGGCATCCTCTCCGGTTCTCTTGGAAATGTGGTCAGTTGTAATGAAAACTCCTGCGGCGCCCTCTCCTGTACCGTCAGGTTAGATCCCGGCCAAACCAAAACGATCGCATTCCTGCTTGGTATGAAGCATTCCAATGAAGCCGCCGCCATCCTAAATTCTTACAGTGATCCCGCTAAAACAGCCGATCTGGAACTGTCAGAATTAAAAAATAGCTGGGATAAGCGGCTGATGCCCCTTCATGTGTCCACGCCCAGTCCGGAATTTAACACCATGGTCAATATTTGGAACGCTTACAATTGCTTCATGACTTTCATCTGGTCCCGCGCCGCTTCTTTTATCTACTGCGGGCTGCGTAACGGCTATGGCTACCGGGATACCGTACAGGATATTCAGGGGATCATTCATCTGGCCCCGGAAATGGCATTGGAAAAAATACGCTTCATGCTTTCTGCACAAGTAAATAACGGAGGCGGCCTGCCTCTCGTAAAGTTTACGCATAGTCCGGGACAGGAAAATACTCCTGAAGACGCTTCTTACAGGCAGGAAACAGGCCATCCCGCATACCGTGCCGATGATGCACTATGGCTTTTCCCGACTATTTATAAATATATTGCCGAAACCGGAAATATAACATTTCTTGACGAATCCGTTCCTTTTGCAAATAAGGAAGAAGGCAGCGTTTATGAACATTTGAAACGCGCCATCCGGTTCTCCCTTGACCACCTCGGCCCCCACGGTATGCCTGCCGGACTGTATGCCGACTGGAACGACTGCCTTAGGCTAGGTGCAAACGGGGAATCTACCTTTGTCGCTATGCAGTTTTACTATGCATTGGATATTTTAATGAAATTTGCCGAATATAAAAAAGACGAAGATTATTTAAACTATCTGAGACAAAAACAATCGGAGATGGGAGAAAAAATACAAAACTTATGCTGGGATCATGACCGTTTCATCCGCGGCTTTACCGAAACCGGTGAGCGGATCGGCGCTGCCGGCGATCCTGAGGCAAATATGTGGCTAAATCCCCAAAGCTTTTCCGTAATCAGCGGACTTGCCGACAAATCTCAGGCTGAAGCCGCATTGACAAACGTATATGAGCGGCTGAATACCGGATATGGAGCGGTCCTGATGGATCCCCCTTATCATGAACATGCTTTTGACGGCGCCCTTGCCGTCATTTACAATCAGGGAACAAAAGAAAACTCCGGAATTTTCTCCCAATCCCAAGGATGGCTGATTTTAGCGGAAGCAATATGCGGACATGGCAATCGGGCCTTTCAATATTTTATGGAAAATGCTCCGGCAGCCCAAAATGATTCCGCTCAAATCCGCCGCTTAGAGCCTTACTGCTACGGACAATTCACAGAAGGCAAAGCCAGCATGCATCACGGCCGCTCCCATGTCCATTGGCTTACCGGCACTGCCTCCACCGTCATGGTCGGCTGCGTAGAAGGTATCCTTGGTCTTCGTCCTGATTTAAACGGCATAAGGCTATCCCCTTCCGTACCACAAGACTGGGATCATTTTGAAATCCATAAAGACTTCCGCGGAACACATTTACATATCGTTGTAAATAATCCAAACGGACGGGAAACAGGATTTGAAAGCCTTATCTTAAACGGTACGGCGCTATCCGACAACTATATACCGTTCCATCTCCTGAACCACAAAAATGAAATTACCCTGACTCTTTGACAGGATGCTCTTCTATCAGGCGCAGCATGGCCGGAATTGCTGCGCCTTTCCTTAATCTTGCTGTTGATCCGGCAAAGATTCATTTCCTATATCCCACTGGATTGTATGATTCAGATTCCTGTATCTTTTCGGCGTCATACCGGTCAGTTCGCGAAACTGCTGTATAAAATGGCTTTGAGAGGAAAAAGAAAGGCGGTTTGCAATATCGATCAGCGAATAATCGCTATACCGAAGCAGATTCTGAGCCATCTCAATCTTCTGTCTGCGTATATAGGCGCTAACGGAATCCCCCGTTTCCTTTTTAAACAAACGGGAGAGATAACTTGCCGACACCCCTAATGTTTCCGCCAATTCCTCAATCGTTATCCGCTCTTTAATATGGGAATAAATATATTCTTTACAGACATTGATATGTTTTGACCCCGTATCGCTCCTGCATATTTTTTGCATCTTCTCCGCATAATCCAAAACCATTTCATCATGCAGCCGTTTCACTTCCTGTACCGTATGGATATCGTCTAAACTCTGAATATAAAAATCGCTCATCCGAAATGCCTGTTCCAATTCCATTCCTTTTTGCCTGCATAACCGCGTGATCATTGCCGTGGTGATCACGAAATGATATTTCAGATTTGTAACCGGATTCCTTGACAGCACTCCCACCCCCTCTTCATCTAAAAACCTGTCCTGTTCACAATTGTTTCTGACCGAATCCACATCGCCGCTTGCTACTGCCTGATAAAATGAAAATTCTTCCGTAGGCTGTCTGTGTTCTATTTCATCTATATCGTCATCCGCCTCCAGTAAAAGCCATTCGTCCTTATATCCCATAACCTTCTCCCTTCTTATCTGCACAGTACCAAACATTTTTCCGATAAATACATCATATATAAAAAAAGACAGTAAAATCAAGAAAAATATGAAAAGTTTTCATTTCTCCTGACTAAACCGCCTTAATGCTTACCGGATCCCGCTATGTAATCCCTGCTTTTTCTTACTTATTATGCAGTTATTCATTATGCATATGAAAATAACCTGCAGAGTTATGAAACATACTCCAAATAGTCTTCTTCCGAAGCAAACAGCATATACTCCTCATCTACCAATCCCATATATCCACTCTCTACATGATATCCTTTCATAAAAATTACCTCCTATTCAGAACTTATTTTCGCTTTCTGAATAAAAGGTAACATTTTATCTGTCCAAAAAAACGGACTTTTAGAAAGTTTGTTCTATTTCTTTCATATCATCCAATAGCTTCTCCGTTAATTCCAATAATCTCTCCGCATCCTTTTCCACCACGCCGAATTTCTTATACCGGTATACAAAGCACGGAACCCCTTTGGGATTAAAACTCAGTTTCTTTTGATAACGTTCCAAAAGCAAAGGGATCTTCTCCACCTGTATTCTTGCATCCGGATGAAAAATAAAACGGATCTCTTCATTTTTCCCTTTTACCTCCGTCAAATACAGCCTATGCGCCTTCACCCGCACCAAAGCGATACGAAGCAGATTGTCGGCGGATTTGGGAATTTCGCCGAACCTGTCTAAAAGTTCTTCCTTCATATCCTCACTTTCCGCCTTGTTCTCAATCCCTGCAATCCTTTTATAGATATCCAGTTTCTGTACCTCATTCACGATATAGGAAGGGGGGATATAGGCGTCCACATCCAGATCTATCGTGGTATTAAAATCCTCTATCGTCGTGATCCCTTTTAAACCTTTTACCGCCTCATTCAGCATTTTGCAGTAAAGGTCGTATCCTACCGCCGCCATATGCCCATGTTGTTTTTGTCCGAGCAGATTACCCGCTCCCCGGATCTCCAAATCCCTCATGGCGATCTTAAATCCGCTCCCAAGGTCGGTAAATTCGCGAATCGCCTGTAGTCTTTTCTCTGCTACCTCTTTTAGCATCTTATCTTTTTTATACATAAGAAAAGCATAAGCGTTCCGGTTAGAGCGCCCAACCCGCCCTCTCAACTGATACAACTGGGAAAGTCCCATGTTATCGGAATCATGTATGATCATAGTATTGGCGTTGGAGATGTCCAGTCCGGTTTCCACGATCGTAGTGGAAACAAGCACATCGATCTCCCCGTTGATAAAATCATACATGATCCTTTCCAGTTCATGCTCCTTCATCTGACCGTGCGCAAAAGCTACCGCCGCCTCCGGAACCAGACTCTGTACCTTTGCCGCCACGTCCGCAATATTATTGACCCGGTTATAAACATAGTATACCTGTCCGTCTCTGGACAATTCCCTTACGATAGCCTCCCTCACCATTTCCTCATTGTATTCCATGACATAAGTCTGGATAGGCATCCTGTCGTTTGGCGCTTCTTCCAATACGCTCATATCCCGGATACCGATCAGACTCATATGAAGGGTTCTGGGAATCGGCGTGGCAGTTAACGTCAATACGTCCACATCGTCCCGCATTTTTTTGATCTTTTCCTTATGGGTCACTCCGAAACGCTGTTCTTCATCAATAATAAGCAGTCCCAGATCCTTAAATCCCACATCTTTCGACAGCACCCTGTGCGTGCCGATTACGATATCCACAAGGCCTTTTTTTAAGTCTTCCACCGTTTTTCTCTGCTCGCCCGCCGTCCGGAACCGGGAAAGCAGATCCACCCGTACCGGAAACTCTTTCATACGCTGTGTAAAGGTATTATAATGCTGCTGCGCCAAGATCGTAGTAGGCACCAAAAATACGACCTGTTTTCCTTCCTGTATCGCCTTAAAGGCCGCCCGGATAGCGATCTCTGTTTTCCCGTACCCCACGTCGCCGCAGATCAGACGGTCCATGATCTTATGGCTCTCCATATCCTTTTTGGTGGCCTCGATCGCATTCAACTGATCCTCCGTTTCCTCAAACGGGAACATCTCTTCAAACTCCCGCTGCCACACCGTATCCTTCCCGAACGGAAAACCTTCCTTCTGCTGCCTGACAGCATAAAGCTCTACCAGATCTCTGGCCACCTCGTTTACCGCCCCACGCACCTTGCTCTTCGTCTTGTTCCATTCCTGTGTGCCGAGCTTGTTTAATTTAGGCCTTTTCGCATCCGCAGAGGCATATTTCTGTATCACATCCAAACCGGTTGCTAAAATGTATAAATTTCCGCCGTCCCGGTATTCGATCTTAATATAATCCTTGACTACTTTTTCTACTTCTACCTTTTCGATCCCTTTGTAAACTCCCAGTCCGTGATTTTCATGAACTACATAATCTCCAACTTTAAGCTCCGCGAAGTCATTGATCTTCTGTCCTTCGTACGTCTTTTTTTTCTTTTTCTTCTTTTTCTCAACGCCAAAAATATCGCTCTCTGCAATCACGGCAAATTTCAGCATGGGATATTCAAACCCCTTTAAGACTCTTCCGTAATACGTCATAATCTCCCCGGGCTGCAGCTCCCTGTCGGGATCATCCGTATAAAAAGCGGTCAGCTCATTCTCCTGCAGATCCTGTGCAAGCCTCTTTGCCCTTGTCCTCGAGCCGGATAACAGCAGGATCCGGTATCCGTTCTTTTTATAACGTTTCAGATCCTTCACAAGTTCTTCAAAACTGCTGTTGTAGGACGACATGCTCCGCGCCTCTACGCCGAACTTCTGGTCCGGTTTGACAACGCCGTTCCTGGCGTCCATCGTAGCAATGGACACGACCCGCTTCTTAAGCATTTTGGCGGTCACTTCTTCCGTCCTGCTTAGCAGCTCCATCTGACCCGGAAGAAGATACCCCTTTTCCAAACGATGGCTCATGCTGTCCTTAAACTCCATTTCCACAGCCGCCGCATGTTCCCGGATCCTTGCCGGTTCATCCAAAAAGATACAGCTCCCTTCTTCCGGGAACATATCCAAAAACGAGGTCGTACTCGGGAAAAAATAATGAATATAGCTTTCCAGATTGACCATCGTTTTCAATTCAAAGATCTGCTCTTTCAATTCCTTTATCTGGGTGTGGATCCTCGCGGCTTCTTCCGTCAAAAACTTTCCGCGCAGGATCTTTTCATGGCTTTCCGCCTCTTTTTCTATCGTTTCCATTCCCTTTGCTATTTCCGTTTCCGTGAGTACCAGCTCCGTAGCCGGATAAATGCTGACGGATTCCAGCTTTTCTATGGAACGCTGGCTCAAAATGTCAAAACTGCGCAGAGAATCCACTTCTTCTCCCCACAGTTCTATCCGGTAGGGATTTTCCTCGGTCAGGTCAAAAACGTCTATAATGCCTCCGCGGATAGAAAATTGTCCCGGCGCCTCCACCTGATAACTCTTTTCATACCCCATTTCCGTTAAATGCCTTGCCAGCTCCTTTTCTTCTACTTCACCGCCTTTTTTGATCCGTATGATATTTTTTTCAAATACTTCCAAAGGCGCCTGCGGCGTCATCAGCGCCGAAAAGGTCGTAATAACCGTTGTCGGACGCCTATCCATAATACGCTTCAGGCATTTTATCCTTTCCGTCACAAGCTGATTTCCATGAACGTCGGCCTGATAAAAAATCAGGTCCTTTGCCGGATACACACAGACATTCCGGTCATAGAACTTATAATCTTCGTACAATTCCTTTGCCTTTAGATCGCTGAAAGTAACGATGATCTTATATTGAAAACCATCGCTGAGCCCATAAATCATATGCAGTTTCTGTGAATCGATGCATCCCGTCAAAGAAAGGTTGGCCCTATCTTTCTTCAAAGCTTTTTTTATTTCCTCATATATGCTAAGTTCCTGTAAAGGAGTCGTTAAAGCTCGCATACCTGTCCCCGTTTCTTTCCCTACTCTGCTATCTTTTTATTGTATACGTTCATTGCCGCATCGGCGCCTTCAAACAGCATCATTTTTGCCGCGTCTACCGATCTTTCGACACTTTCATCCATGATCTTACGCTCTTTTTCGGTAAAATGCCCCAACACATAATCGGCAAGATCGCAGCCCTTCGGTTTCTCGCCGACCCCCATCTTAATACGCATAAAAGTATCATGCCCCAATTGTCTGATAATATTTTTTACGCCGTTATGCCCTCCGGCGCTGCCTTTTTTTCTGATTCTAAGCTGCCCCACATCTAAACTGACATCGTCAAAAATGACGATCAGCTCTTCCGTTTCTTCTATTTTATAATAATCCACAAGTTCCCGCACGCTTTCGCCGCTTAAATTCATATATGTCAAAGGTTTTGCCAATATAACCTTTTTTCCGTCAATGAATCCTTTTCCGATCAATGCCTTATGCTTTTTCTCCAAAACCGAAATATCGTATTTTTCCGCTATGGCGTCAACAACGTCAAACCCTATATTGTGCCTCGTATTTTCATATTCCCTTGTAGGATTCCCCAATCCGACGATCATGTACATTTTCGGTCACCATACCTTTCTTTTCCTTCCAAATGGTTTATGCCCCGCTGTTTCCAATATCCGTCGGCACAAATCTTTGTTAACACATCGTATCAATAAAAATAGGGGATGTCAATGGACAGCCCCTACCGTATTTTTTCCAATGCCTCTTCCGAAAGTATTTTTTTGATATTGACCATAAAAAGAACCGTCGCCGTTACCGCCGAAAGAATATCCGAAACCGGCTCCGCGTAATAAACTCCCATCACGCCCATAAAATGAGGCAAAATGATCGCCAGCGGAATCAGAAGGATGATCTTCCGCAATACCGCTATAAAAAGAGATACTTTTGCCTGTCCCAACGCCAAAAAAGTTGGCTGGATACCGTTCTGTATCCCAAACACGAGCATCCCCGCCATAAAGACCGGCATAACCTGTCCCACCAGCGTCACCAGTCCGGCCTCGTTCGTAAAAAATCCGGCATAAAATTCCGGAAAAAGCATCGTCGTAGCCGTGGACAGAAAACGGAAACCGAAGCACATACCGATCAGCCACTTGTATAACTGCTTCACCCGTTCAAAATTTCCGGCTCCGTAATTATAACTGACAATGGGTGTCATTCCCTGTGTAAAACCATTGATTGGCGCTGAAAAGAGCTGCATCATACTCTGCATGATCGTCAAAGAACCTACATGCATATCGCCGCCGTAAGCCTGAAGGCCATGATTTAGCACAATACTGATAAAGCTTTCCGTTGCATTCATGATAAAAGGGGATATTCCTAAAGAAAATATGCTTTTCATCACTCCGTATTCCAGCTTCATACAACTTTTTTTCACCTTCAGCGAAGATTTTTTTCCTAATAAAAAACGCATTACCCATACCGCGCTAAGTCCCTGCGAGATCACGGTTGCCGTTGCCGCGCCCTTGACTCCCATGTGCAGTCCGAAAATAAAGATCGGATCCAAAATGATATTGGCAACTGCTCCTACCAGCACGGACAGCATGGCTGTTTTAGGCTGGCTCTGACAGATGATAAAAGCGTTCAGTCCTAAAGCCAATTCCACAAAGATCGTTCCTATCAGATAAATGGACAGATAATCCATCGCATAACCGATCGTTGCGTCGCTTGCACCGAACAGATACAACAGCGGTTTCTGAAGCAAATAAAAAAACGCCATCAGCACTATCGTACAAATGACCAAAAAACTGACGCTGTTACCGAGTATCTTTTCCGCCCGTTCCCTGTCCCCTTTTCCGAGCCAGATCGCGGCGAGCGGAGCCGCACCGTTACTGATAAAAGCGGAAAACGCCGAAATAAATACCGTAATGCAAAACGTAACGCCCACCCCTGTCAGTGCATTAGCCCCTACGCCTTCCATGTGTCCTATATAAATACGGTCGATAATACTATACAAAATATTGATGATCTGTGCCAGAATCGCCGGAAGGGTCATACTTGCCATCAACTTGCCGATAGGTTCCGTCGCCATCCGTTCTTCACGGGTCATAGTCGTTGCTGCCTTCATTATGTCATCTCTCTTCCCTTATTTAGTCTGCCGTTCCTCTCCGGTATCAAGCATAGAGAACACCTCTCTTCGGGTAAACCGTCGCCATTCCGGCATCCCCTAAAGCGGTGTTCTCTTTCCCTTGCATTATTAATTGCCGTTTATGGATAATCCTGCGTACAATCCTTTTATCTTATTAACCGGTACTTCCTTCCCACTGTTTTCCAATGTTATACGGTTTCCTCCGGTTCCAAAAGAGCTTTTTCATAACTTTCCAAAATAATGTTTTGGATACTCTCTCTTGTTGAGGAATTGATCGGATGCGCAATGTCCCTGTATTCCCCATCTGTTGCCTTTTTACTGGGCATTGCAATGAACAATCCTTTCTCGCCTTCGATGACCTTGATATCATGAACTACAAATTCATCGTCAATCGTGATTGAAACGATCGCCTTCATTTTTCCCTCTTTCGCAATTTTGCGCACTCTAACATCCGTAATTTTCATTGTATGTCCCCCTTGTCTGTCATTATGCTTTGTAATCTTATAATACATATCGGGCATTGCGTTCTATCACTACTTTGATACCGTTCTCACCCTTATGGAACGAATTTGCCGGAACAGTATCCCTGCTCTCAACAATACAGTTCTCGATATAAGTATTATCCCCGATGTAAACGTCGTTAAGAATAATAGAATTCTTAATGGTACAGTTATTTCCGATAAACGCTTCTTTAAAGATAATGGAATTTTCAACCGTACCGTTTATGATACATCCGCTTGCAATAAGGCTGTTCTTTACGTTCGATCCCACATTATATTTTGCCGGCGGCAGGTCGTCCACCTTAGAATAAATATCAGGATACTGTTTGAAGAAATAATCTCTGATCTCCGGTTTTAAGAAATCCATATTGGTGCTGAAATAATCTTCTACCGTCGCAATATTTCTCCAATAATCCTTGATCTTATATCCGAAAATACGCTTCATATTTTTATACCGGATCAGAATGTCCTTAACAAAATCATAACGGTCTTCTTCCGCGCATCTCTCTATCATTTCGATCAACTGTCTTCTTCTGATCACATAAATACCGCAGGAAATGGTATTAGACTTCGCCACGATCGGCTTTTCTTCAAATTCCTCTATTCTGCAGTCTTCGTTCATCTTGATCGTGCCGTAGCGTTCTATGTTCATGCCTGCGCTCATTTCTTTGCAGACTACGGTGATATCCGCCTTTTTCGCAATGTGATATTCCAATACTGCGTTAAAGTCCATCTTGTACACACAATCGGCCGAAGCGATCACCACATAAGGTTCATGGCTGTTTTTCAAAAAGGACAGGTTTTGATAAAGGGCATCCGCCGTTCCACGATACCAAAAGTTATTTTCCGCCGTAATGGTCGGGGTAAATACATACAGTCCTCCCTGCTTTCTACCGAAATCCCACCATTTTGATGAGTTTAAATGTTCGTTCAGGCTTCTGGCATTATACTGTGTAAAAACAGCTACCTTTTGGATATGTGAATTTGACATATTGCTAAGCGCAAAGTCAATGCTCCTGTAACTTCCCGCTATCGGCATCGCACCGATCGCCCGCTTTTGGGAAAGCTCTTTCATCCTATGATTATTACCGCCTGCTAAAATAATTCCTATCGCTCTCATACCTCGTCACCTGCCTTAATTAATGCTTTTCCACTATTGAGATAAGAACCGGGATAATCCTCTGCTTTTGTACAACCGGAAATCACTACGTTCTTTCCGATCTTAACATTGGATGGAATCTCGCTTTTCTCCCCTACTGTCACAATACCGTCCGTATAAATATGAGGCGCTTTCTCATTCGCCGCTTCTTCGCCCTCTCCTAATACGACGTTATCCCCAATCTTTACATTTTCTGCTATAATTGCTTTATCTATTCGGCAGCCCGCATTGATCTGTGTATAATTCATGATGATCGAATCTCTGACTACCGTATCTTTTCCTATCACAACGCCGCAGCCAATCACGGAATTGTATACTTTTCCGTAGATCTCGGTGCCTTCCCCGATAATGCTTCTTTCCACCATGCTGTCGCTGGAAATATACTGCGGCGGCAGAATTTCACTCTTTGTATAAATCTTCCAATATTCTTCATACAAATTAAATTCGGGAACCAGATCGATCAGTTCCATATTTGCTTCCCAGTAAGAACTCAGCGTTCCTACGTCTTTCCAGTAACCATTAAACTCATATGCATAGATCGGTTTGCCGCTTTCATGGCAATACGGGATCACATGCTTGCCAAAATCGAGATTCCCCTGATCTTTCAGCGTAAGTAATGCCTCTCTGAGCACCTTCCATGTGAAGATATAAATTCCCATAGAAGCGAGATTGCTCCTCGGATGCTCCGGTTTTTCTTCAAATTCCGTTATTTTCTTGTTCTCGTCCGCGATCACTACGCCGAAACGGCTCGCCTCTTCCATCGGTACGGGCATTACTGCGATCGTTACGTCCGAGTTGTTCGCTTTGTGGAAGTCCAGCATCACTTCATAATCCATCTTATAAATATGATCTCCGGAAAGAATCAATACATATTCGGGATTATAACTCTCCATATACGCCAAATTCTGATAAATGGCATTGGCTGTTCCTGTATACCATTCGCTTCCGCTGTTTTTTTCATATGGTGGCAATACAGTAACACCGCCGATATTACGGTCTAAATCCCATGGAATACCAATTCCGATATGCGTATTGAGACGCAGCGGCTGATATTGTGTCAATACTCCGACTGTATCTACTCCGGAGTTAATACAGTTGCTTAATGGGAAATCAATAATCCTGTACTTTCCGCCAAATGAAACTGCCGGTTTTGCAACCTTAGAAGTTAATACCCCCAAACGGCTTCCCTGTCCCCCGGCTAGTAACATGGCAATCATTTCTTTTTTAATCATGTCATCACCTCATCCTAGTCTACTTACACAAAATGGGATTTGTGTACATCCAGTATAACACATCATACACAGAAAGTGAATATTTATAACAAAAATTTTCAAATTATTTTTGTTTTTTTGTGTATATTTTCCTTGTCATTTATAGATTTTTTTACCATTAAATATAAAATTTGTAATATTGCACTTTCAAACCAACAAAATCAACAAATTTATTTATCATAATTCGTCAATTTCATCACTTGATTTTTAGTCATAGCTTTCTCCAATCGAATAATTTTATTTCTTGTTTGTTTTTTATAAATGAAATGCGTATAATACATGGGAAGGATTAATTTTAGAAAAGGCAGGTTCAAAAATGTATCAGATAGATTTCAATCATCCAATCCATGTCCACTTTATCGGTATCGGAGGGATCAGCATGAGCGGTCTTGCCGAAATACTGCTTACTAAAAATTTCAGGGTTTCCGGTTCAGATTCCCAAAAATCCGCTCTAACGGACGCTTTAGAGCGAAAAGGCGCCCGCATTTTTTTAGGGCAAAAAGCAGAAAACATTACCACGGATATCGACCTTATCGTATACACCAGCGCCATCCATCCGGATAACCCTGAATATATCGCCATGAACCGGCTGGGTATTCCCGGGCTTTCCCGGGCGCAGCTTTTAGGACAGATCATGAAAAATTATGAAACGCCCGTAGCGGTAAGCGGAACCCACGGAAAAACTACCACGACTTCCATGATCTCCGAAATTCTGCTACATTCCGACACCGACCCGACTTTATCCATTGGCGGGATCTTAAAGTCCATCCGGGGTAACACCCGGATAGGGAACTCAGGCTATTTTGTTACGGAAGCCTGCGAATATACGGACAGCTTTTTAAGCTTTTTTCCTAAAATCGGTATCATTCTCAATATAGAAGAAGACCATTTGGATTATTTCAAGGATATCCATGCGATCCGGAACTCTTTTCATTCTTTTGCCGCGCTGCTGCCTAAAGACGGCGTTCTCATTATCAACGGCGAAATCGAACATAGGAATGAGATCACGGAAGGACTTTCCTGCCGGGTCCTTACTTATGGTTTTTCTTCCGGCTGTGATTACTATGCCGACGATATATGCTATGACGAGTTGGCGCATCCTTCTTTTACCTTTAAGCATGACGGGAAACCCGACAGACGTTTCTCCCTTGCCGTTCCCGGAAAACATAATATATCCAACGCCATGGCCGCTCTCGTTCTGGCCGATCTTTTTTCTTTGGAATATGAAAATGTTTTTCAGGCGCTTAAAAATTTTTCCGGAACCGACAGACGCTTTGAGTATAAAGGAACTTTAAACGGCGTTACTATAATAGATGATTATGCGCATCATCCCACAGAAATTACTGCAACTTTGTCCGCAGCGCAAAATTATCCCCATAGATCCGTTTGGTGTGTATTCCAGCCTCATACTTATACACGCACTAAATCCTTTATGAACGAATTTGCCTCCGCTTTAAGCCTTGCCGACCATATCGTCCTTACGGACATTTATGCCGCAAGGGAAACGGATACCCTTGGCATCAGCTCCTTGAACCTGAAAGAAGCCGTTGAGTCGCTGGGACACGAATGCTTTTATTTTCCATCTTTTGAAGAGACTGAAAATTTTTTATTAAAAAATTGTATCAACGGCGACCTGTTGATAACTATGGGAGCGGGAGACGTGCTTAAAATCGGTGAAAACCTCTTAAAAAAATAATTGTCCACATTATCCACAAAAAGCGGCTTACTTTCGGGCTGCTTTTTTGTGGATAGACATCCTTCATATTGTGGATAGCCTTTCCTTAAGTTACTTCCCAATTATCAGGCGCACGACGGAATTTATATACCGCGATTTTCATATAATCCACACTTTCCACATTATCCACAGTGGCTTGAAACCCTTGTATTTTCAAGGTTTTCCAAGAAATTTTCTATTTTCTTTTTGGGATCCGTGTGCTATAATGCAATTGCTTTAAGAGCTTTGAAAAATAATAAGTAAGGTGATTTCTCATGGGTCAGTTAACGATATATAAAAATAATTATATGGATTCAACCGTAATATCCAATCTTTTTATCGACGAGTATATGAAAGATGCAAACGACGCACAGTTAAAGGTCTATTTATACTTATTGCGTATCATAAGTTCCAATAAAACTACCAGCATCTCGGATATGGCCGATATGTTCAACCATACGGAGAAGGATATTACCAAAGCCCTCGCCTATTGGGAAAAACGCCATTTGCTTTCCTTGGAATATGACGATCAGAAAAATATTGTGGGCATCCACCTCGAAGAGCCGGAGGATACGCAGACGGAGGATATCGTTCCTCTTGCGCCTGTCGTCGCCATGATGCCCAAGCCAATATCCGTCGATCCGGGCTTCGGACAGGCTGAAAGCGCATACATAAATACATCCGGAAAAAACGGAACAGTTCCTTCGGGTTCCGCAGCAAGGCACGATTACAGCCTTGATGAAGTAAAAGCTTTCCGCAGCAAAGATTCTACATGCCAGCTTTTCTTTGTTACCGAACAGTATTTACAAAAACCTTTAAGTTCTTCCGATATGAATACGATCCTATTTTTGTCCGAAGGACTTCATTTTTCAGACGACCTGATAGATTATCTGATACAGTACTGCGTAGACCGGGGTAAAAGGGATTTCCGTTATATAGAAAAAGTTGCGCTGAACTGGGCGGAAAACGGCGTTACGACGCCGCAGCAGGCGGAAAAATTTGCCCATAAGTATGATAAGACCATCTACTCCATCATGAACGCCCTCGGGAAACCCAATATGCCGACTCCGAAAGAAGTGGAGTTCATTACCCGCTGGACGACGGAATATGGTTTCGAAACAGATGTTATTTTTGAAGCCTGTGAGAGAACGGTGCTTGCAACGGAAAATCACCGTTTCGAATATGCGGACAAGATCCTTTCTAATTGGAAAAACGCCAATGTACGCCATAAAACGGATATTCAGCAGATGGACAGCCTCTATCAGAAGAAAAAAAATACGGCCGTTTTTGCAAAGCAGTCGTCCAACAATAAGTTTAACCAGTTTAAACAGCATGACTATGATTTCGACGAAATCGAACGCGCTATCCTAAGCAAATAAATTTGACGAAACAGTTATTATTTTAGGAGGAAATGAATTTGCCGCTGACTAATGCTCAATATGAAGCTATTATACGCAATTATGAAGACCGCCGGACTAAAAACCGCCGTCTGCTCTCCCTGCATACCGAGCAGGTATACGAGCAGGTGGACGGTTATAAAGATTTGGACCTTTCCGTTTCCTCCATTTCCGTAGAGTACGGTAAACGGATGCTTTCCGGCGACGACGACGCGCTCTCCGGCTTAAAGGCGGCGCTTCAAGATCTGTCCGAAAGAAAAAAACGGCTTTTGATTTCCGCCGGGTTTCCCGCCGACTATCTGGAGCCTGTTTATGATTGTCCCGACTGTAAAGATACCGGTTATAAAAACGGTGAAAAGTGCCGTTGTTTTAAACAGCAGATGATTTCTCTCCTTTATGAACAGTCCAATATACATAAGTTGCTGGAAACCGAAAATTTTTCCCGCCTTTCTTATGAATATTATTCCGGAGAGGATTTAGCCGCATTTGAGCGCGCCGTGAGTATCTGCCGGTCCTTTATCAATGAATTTGACCAAAAATACGCTAACCTTTTCTTTTACGGCACCGTAGGCTGCGGCAAATCTTTTTTGTCCTGCTGCGTTGCCAAAGAGCTGATTGAAGCGGGACATTCCGTGATCTATTTCAGCGCTATCGGGCTGTTTGAATTTCTTTCCAGATATTCCTTTGATCATAAAAATAAAGAAAACCTTTACAATGCTTTTGAAGACTTATATAATTGTGATTTGGTGATCATTGACGATCTCGGAACGGAGATTACAAACAGCTTTGTTACCTCGGAACTGTTTTCCTGCTTAAACGAAAGGCATATTCGCAAGAGATCAACGATCATTTCCACGAATCTGTCCTTAGGGGAGCTTCGCGACCGCTACTCGGATCGTATTTTTTCGAGGATCACCAGCAATTATGAAGTCTGTAAATTGTCCGGACAGGACATCAGAATGCATAAATTTCATTTATAATGAGCAGCCACATAAAGAGGGAGGACTTTTTCATGCCGAAACGTGAAGAAAAAAGAAATTTAGAAACCATACCGGTTGGTTCCTTGGGGATGATTCCATTGGAAGGTTGTAAAGCTTTAGGTGAAAAGGTAGATTATTATCTGGTAAAATGGAGGACCGAACGTGAAAGCGAACACAAGGACAGTCTTGCTTTTTCCGGTTATCAGCGGAATTCCTATATTTTAAACGCAAAAGTTCCCAGATTTGGTTCCGGCGAAGCGAAAGGTGTTATTCAGGAATCGGTACGCGGTATCGACCTCTATTTATTGGTAGATGTAGCTAACTACAGTCTTACCTATTCTTTGTGCGGCCACGAAAACCATATGTCTCCTGACGACCATTATCAGGACCTAAAACGTATTATCGCGGCAGTAGGCGGTAAGGCAAGGCGTATCACCGTTATTATGCCTTTCCTCTATGAAAGCAGACAGCATAAAAGAACCACCAGAGAATCGCTTGACTGCGCTTTGGCCCTTCAGGAATTGGTGAACATGGGCGTAGATAATATCATTACGTTTGACGCTCATGACCCAAGGGTGCAGAATGCGATCCCCCTGCATGGTTTCGAAACCGTTCAGCCCGCTTATCAGTTTGTCAAAGGCCTGTTACGCAGCGTAAACAACCTTCAGATCGATTCCGAACACATGATGGTGATCAGTCCCGATGAAGGCGGCATGAGCCGGGCAATCTATATTGCCAACGTGCTCGGGCTTGATATGGGTATGTTCTATAAGAGAAGGGATTATACCCAGATCGTAAACGGACGTAACCCGATTGTCGCTCATGAATTTTTAGGGACAAGCGTAGAAGGTAAAGATATGATCATTATTGACGACATGATCTCTTCCGGAGAAAGCGTACTGGAAGTGGCGGCAGCGTTAAAAGAGAGAAAAGCAAATAAAATATTTGTTTTTGCTACTTTCGGCCTGTTCACCAACGGTTTGGAGAAATTTGACAAAGCTTTTGAAGAAGGACTCATTGACCGCGTCCTCACTACCAATCTGATTTATCAGACACCCGAATTATTAGAGCGGGAATGGTATGTGAACTGCGATATGAGCAAATATATCGCTTATATCATCGACACTTTAAATCACGATTCTTCTATAAGCGATCTGCTCAATCCGAATGAGCGTATACAGACGATCGTTTCCAAATATAAAACCGGCGAGTTAGAGTAACCGGATCATTGCTGTATAAGGCTCTTAACAGGGCCTTCCGCAGCAAAATCCGCCGCCGCAGGCATTGCAGATCAAATTAGCTATACACATCTTCATGCACCAGTCGTCTCCCATTACGACCGGCCGGCCGTAAGTAAACTGCCTTTGACTGTACCAGGATCCACCGTTTTCCAGCCGATATAAAAGATTAGCATACTCACGGTTTCCCGGCTCCCATGCAGCCGCCCGTTTTGCATGTTCTAATGCCGCCACCTGATTCCCCAGACCTGCATGGGCAAGCGCACTATAATAGAACCACCGGGCATTTTGTTCCTGCTTTGCCATTGTATCCAATACATTTCTTGCTTCACGGTAATAACCGTTTCTAATATAATTTCCGGCTGCACGCAAATGGCCGTCCTCCTCATAGCCGGTTCCGCCGTAAGAGTCCTCTCCGAATCCTCCGTTGTAATACCTCCGCTCACCGCCTCTTTGAGATTCCTCATAGAAAGAACCTTTTCCATAGCTATACCCTTCCGTCCGCTCCTTCATAATCTGCTGATATGCCTGCTGGATCTCCTTAAATTTCTCTTCCGCCTCTTCTTTACGGGGATTATTAATATTTGCATCCGGATGGTACTTTCTGCTGAGACTTTTATACGCCTTTTTCACTTCTTCTTCTGAAGCATTTCTGGAAAGGCCTAAAACTTCATATGGATTATACATGCTTTTCCTCTTTTTTTCTTACTGTTTCATACCGATACCAGACGCCCGAATATAGAATGTTCCTGAGAATTTCCACATTCTCGATGACAGGAAGTTTTTCAAACGCTTTACAGCAGCCCGCCATCATGATCGTTAGGATCGACTTAATCTCTTCGTCAAAATCAGGATCTTCATATTTCTTATAAAGCGGATTATACAAGCCTTTTTTCAAATCCTCTTTTATATCTTCATATGCGTCCAAAAGATAAATATATTTTCCTAGAAAATATCCCATCTCATAAAGATCGTCATACCATTCGTCTTTTCTGACCGTCATGATCTGGGCCATGATCCGCCCAAATATCCCCGACATAAGATCGATATCCTGATTTCCCTTCTTTTCTTCCGCCGCAAGTTCCCGCAGGCACAGATCTATTTTCTTCGCTTTCTCTCCGTATTTGGCGCAAACTCTCCGATATCCCTTTTCCAAAAGTTTCCCGAACGCCATCCGGCCCGCTTTCCGTTCGTCCTGCCAGTCGTCCCTGCATTTATAATAAGTAAACAACACATTCATATCTGCGCAGTAATCCGTAAACTCATTTCGTCTGGCCGGTTGTTTTTTAAAGGGATGTACTATACATTTTATCCGTTCCTTTGTAGTTTCCGGTTCATACAAGCTGTCAAACAGCATAACCAAAAACGTCATGTCATAAGAAAGCGTAAGCTGCCCTCCCAGACCGTATTGTTCATACAGGCTTCGGCAAAGTCCGCAATAATAAGAACGATATACGTCAAATTCATTGAACGTCAGATCTCCTTTATTCACGGTAACATATCCAAACATATAGACGTCCTTCTCCTCTTCTAACTTTTCTTAATAAAAGTTGTACTACATTTAGGACAGCGGATCTCTATCCGGCCTTTTCCCCGTGGGATCCTTATTTTCTGCTTACAGGATGGACATCTGTAAATATGATGGGTTTTTCTCTGCTGCCTATCCTTCTTTAAAGTTCCGCAAAACTGCTTTACTTTATATTCATATTTTAGGTACACCGCATTTTCCGCCCTGCGCTTATACATATTTCTTGAAAACATTCTAAAATATGCATAAATCAGACAGGCGATCCCCAATATATAAAAAATTCCCGCTCTACCGTTAACTAACGATAATACAAAACACAGAAAAACTACAAGGAGCAGGAAACGGTTCAGACCGTCGTTTCCGTATCTTCCCTGCATAAAGCGATATATTTTTTCTTTCATAGCAGCCACACCTTTCCCATTCCGGAGCTTTTTCTTTATCCTATATCTTACTTCCCCATGCCCTTTAAATCAATTAACCTGCTATAAAAGAATATAAAGAATTCCTAAACGTCCGCACGCGTATCTTCTGCCGTTTGCTATTCTATGATCAGTTCCGGACATCCCTCTTCATGGATCTTCAAAATACGCTGATTGCTGCTTCCCCTGAATTTTAAACCAATATCATAAAATTCCTGTTTAAATTCCCCGTCCACTAAAATATCGATATAACTCAGAAATTCATCCGTTACTTCACAATGTGCGCGTCCTTCCCTGCTTAGCAGATCCTGTTCATAAATATAGCCTGAATAACACCATATATTTTTTGAGGGAAACTGCTCTTTAAAACGCCGTAAAAGCGGCAGCAGCGCCTGCTGGTTGCAAGGCTCCGCAGGTTCGCCTCCAAGCAGCGTAAGCCCGCTTATATAAGCAGGCTTACAAGATTCCAATATTTCTTTTATTGTATTTTCGGTAAATTCTTCTCCGTAGTCAAAGTCCCACGCTATTTGATTAAAACACCCCTGACAGCGGTGGGTACATCCCGACACAAACAGACTGGTCCTGACCCCAAGACCGTTCGCTATATCATGATACTTGATATTCGCATACTTCAAGATCTGATTCCCCGCCTTTCAATATCTATGATCCATTCTACAAATGTAACACCCGTTCTTTAATTTCCTGTGTCCGTCCCTGATTCCAGAACTGCGTACCGATATAACCGCAGGTCCGCCTTGCCACATTCATTTTATCCTGATCCGTATTCCCGCACTTAGGACATTGCCAGATCAGTTTACTATGGTCGTCTTCCTTAATATGGATCTCTCCGCTGTAACCGCACACCTGGCAGTAGTCGCTCTTGGTATTCAGCTCCGCATACATGATATGTTCATAAATATGCTGCATGACCGCCAATACCGCCTCTATGTTATCCTGCATATTCGGCACTTCCACATAGCTGATGGCCCCACCCGGCGACAGTTCCTGAAACTGTGCCTCAAAGGTAAGCTTGTCAAACGCGTCAATCGGTTCGGTAACATGTACATGGTAACTGTTGGTAATATAATTTTTATCAGTAACACCAGTTATTAATCCAAAACGATCCTGAAGACACTTTGCAAATTTATAAGTAGTCGACTCCAGCGGCGTCCCGTAAAGGCTGAAATCAATGTTCGTCTCATCCGCCCATTTATGACATGTGTTATTCAAATGCTGCATGATCTGCAGGGCGAACGGAGTCGCTTCTTTGTCCGTATGGGATTTTCCCGTCATATACCGGACACATTCGCAAAGTCCCGCATACCCTAAAGAAATGGTTGAATAACCGCCGTAGAGCAGTTTATCTATTGTTTCTCCCTTTTTCAAACGGGCCAGCGCCCCGTTCTGCCAAAGAATAGGCGCTACATCGGAAGGCGTTCCTTTCAGCCTGTTATGACGGCACATCAGAGCTCTCTTACAAAGTTCCAAACGTTCCTCCATGATCTCCCAAAACTTCTCCATACTTTTCTCCGAAGAACAGGCCACATCGACCAAATTCAGCGTAACAACACCCTGATTGAATCTTCCGTAAAATTTATAATTTTCATTTTCATCCTGATAGACCGTCAAAAAGGACCGGCATCCCATACAGGGATAGCAATTGCCCTGCTTTAATTTTTTCATGATCTTTTCCGAAATATAATCCGGTACCATTCGTTTTGCGGTGCAGCGGGCCGCTAACTTAGTCAGTTCCCAGTACGGCCGGCCTTCCTCAATGTTATCTTCTTCCAACACATAAACCAGCTTAGGAAACGCGGGTGTAATATATATTCCCTGCTCATTCTTCACGCCCTGTATCCTTTGAAGAAGCATTTCCTTGATGATCAGCGCCAGATCGTCCCTCGTCTGTCCCGCCGGCACCTCGTTCAGATACATAAAGATCGTCACAAAGGGCGCCTGTCCGTTCGTAGTCATCAGCGTGATCACCTGATACTGGATCATCTGCACTCCCTGTTTGATCTCCCTGCGCACACGCATCTCCGCCATTTTATTTACGGTTTCGTCTTTTGCTTCGATCTGCTGCTCTTCCAGTTCCTGTCTTACTTCCTTTCGGAATTTTTCCCGGCTTACCTGCACAAACGGCGCAATATGAGATAAAGTGATGCTCTGTCCCCCATACTGTGAGCTGGCGATCTGGGCGATAGCCTGTGTGGCGATATTACAAGCCGTAGAAAAGCTATGCGGCCTTTCAATCAACGCCTCGCTGATCACCGTACCGTTCTGCAGCATATCCTCCAGATCGACCAAACAGCAGTTGTGCATGTGTTGTGCAAAATAATCCGCATCATGAAAATGAATGATCCCCTTTTCATGGGCCTCTACGATGTCTTCGGGAAGCAGAAAACGTTTGGTGATATCCTTACTGACCTCTCCCGCCATATAATCGCGCTGCACACTGTTGACCACCGGATTTTTATTGGAATTCTCCTGCATAACTTCTTCGTTATTACACTCCAAAAGAGACAGGATCTGCTTATCCGTAGAATTGGATTTACGCACCAGTTCCCTCTTATAACGGTAAGTAATATAATTCTCCGCTACCTTATAAGTCTGCTGCTTCATGATCTCTTCTTCGACCATATCCTGAATCTCTTCCACACTGGGGCTGCGTTTCATCTGTCTGCATAAATTGGTTACATTCTCCACCACTGCCCGGATCTGTTCTTCGCTCAGCCTGTCCTTTTCCTGCACGCTGTTATTGGCCTTTCTTACCGCATCTTCTATTTTAACGGCGTTAAAGGTAACCTCCATGCCGCTGCGTTTAATAATATTCATGATACCCTCTCCTATATATTGTATTTTGTTCTTTATATAAATCTATATATAGTATTATAGCGTCTGCTTTAAAATATACAAGTAAATAACGCTTATTTTCAAATAAAAATATGGGGAGTCGCTCCCCATATTTCGGTTCTTTTCCCTGCCGGACATATTTGCATATCATTTTTCTTTCCAATAAGCCTCTATGACCGCCTGTGCTTCACCGTTTATGCATTCCGGTATCTTTGCCGGTCTTGCCAGATAATATCCCTGAAGCAGATCCACCCCGAGCAGAAGCGCCGTTTTTAATTCTTCCGCCGTTTCTATTCCTTCCGCAACGATCAGCATTTCCCGCTCATGTGCATAATTTACAATATTACTGATCATATGCTGTTTGCCGCTGTCTTTATCCATATCCCGCACAATACTGATATCCACTTTCACATATTTAGGGGAAAGCTCTAAAAGATTGATCTCGCTGTTATATCCGCTTCCATAATCATCCAGAGCAAACATACCTGAAAAATTCTCCACACTGCTCTTTTTTCTGATCAGTTCCATGTTCAGGTTTTCCGCTTCGGTAATCTCTACAACGACCCGGCTCTGCAGTTCTTCAAAAAGTTCCCGGTACCTTTCTTCCTCTTCCCTCGTCATACACTCATTGGCAATGGAATTGACAAATAAAAGCGCTTCCTGCGATACGGCTCCCTTTTCTAACAGTTCCAGATAGCACTCCGCCGAACGGAACAGCGTGATCACCTCAATATCATGCATCCGCCCCTCTTCCTTCGCAAGGCGCAGCACTACTTCGGGAGAACGCAAAGTAGGCGTATTGACACGCATCAACGCTTCATAAGCATACACATTCCCCTTTTTATTTTCATAGATCGGCTGGAAGAAATAGTCCACATTTCTTGTTTTCAACACTTCATTAAGCTCTAATCTGCTTTGGTTCTGAAGCTGTTTCTCTTTGAACAGTTCGACGTCAAATTCCTTACATTCTCCCTTTTTTGAACGTTTCACCTGATACATTGCAAAATCGGCATACTTCATCAGTTCCGAAAGTTCCTTACTGTCCTCGGGATACCAGGCAACGCCGCCCGAAGCGCTAAGCCCCATGTTGTCTCCGTTCGGAAGAATGAATTTGACCGCCCGGATCGCCTGATAAAGTTCCTTTACTTTCCTTCTGATCTCTTCCCTGCTGTCATATCCGTAAAAGAATACGATAAACTCGTCTCCCGACATCCGGGCGCACAGCGTATTCTCCGGCGTATTTTCCACAAAACACCTGCCCGCCGTCTGGATATACAGATCGCCGAAGTTATGGCCGAATCTGTCGTTCGTCGTTTTCAGATTATCCAGATCTATCATCAAAAGCCCTGCATGTTTCAAGGCGTCCGGTTTTAAAAACAGATTATCCGCCGCCCGTTTAAAGCCCCTTCTCGCATACAGCTTTGTCAGACTGTCGCTGTCCCTTTCGTCCTCGATCCGCTTTCTTTCCAAAGTCGCCGCGGTCACATCTTCTATCAGCCCGATCTGCCTGCCGTCCTTTTCCTGATGTTCGGCACGAAAATAACGTATCGTTTTATCTTCCTGCATTACGCTGTACACAACGCTCCCGTCCTCTTTCGTAAAATGGTCAAGCGACTGGCCGATCTCTTTCTGCCGTGCCAAAAACTCCTCTAATGTCAGATTGCTCACATCCACGTCTTTTATGCCTAACAACGTAAAGTAGTTATCCGTTACATAAACGCTGTCCGTTTCTTTTTGCAGTTCATATCCCGCTAACTCCACGCTCTCCATATCCATAATACTCAAAAACCGGGTGGAAGATTCCACCACCTTACGTCCCAGATTAGAAATGGAATCCGCAAACTGATCGATCTCTAAAATTCCCGTAGCGGGCAGATCGGGCATACTGTTATCTCTTTCGGCTTTCGCCACTTCTTCCGAAAGATGCCTGATCGGTTTGGATAATCTGTAACTCGCATATAAAATCCCCAAAAGCCCCACAATAAAGGCTGCGGCAATCGATAAAAACAGTACCGTCTGAATCTGTCTGGAGAAAGAAAAAAGACTTTTCTTAGAACCGGTCCCCAGCAAATACCACTGATCCGAATCAAAGGGCGCATGACTGCTGTAAATCGCAAGCGGCTTTGCCGCCGCATAATAATCGCCGTCTGCGTCCGCCGCAGCCGTTCCATCCGCCGACAGCAAAAAACGAAGCTCCACCAATTCCTGCATCTCCATCATATCGCCGGAAAGGATGACTGGAGTCAGAAGCGATTCTCCGTCCGCACTTACGGCCAAAAAATACAAACCTTTTTTGTTCTCCATCAGTTCTGCCGCCGGCAGCAGCGATTGTATGTAATCCGTTAATAATTCCACTCCCAGTACGCCGTACACCGTCCCGTCCTCCAGAATAAGGGGAACGGAATAGGCGATAGACGTATGTTTATCTCCCGACAGGCTGAAAGGCTGCGTAGTCCAATAGCCGTATTCTCTCTCATTTAATTTTTGCGGATCTGCATAAGCCGTATGGAAAGGTTTATAAAAAAATTCCCTGTCTACACTGTCCTCACGGGAAAATGTGGGCTGCCATCCTGAATCCGTCGCAATATAGCTGGAACGGACCAGCCCGGTGGGCGCACGTTCCCATAACAGATCGGCATTTTTTTCCGAAGGCATGGCCATAGGATCCAGATCTCTGAGATAAATCCCCGGCAGTGTTTCCAAAGCTGCCGCCTCTTCCGGCCCGCAGGTATTCAAAATCACAAATATACCGGAAATCTGCTTACTATACATCGTATTGATCAGTTCAGGACTGATCTCTTTCAGCAATTCCGTACTTGCGTCGCCATTTTTCCCGAGATCGGACAAAGCGATCTGCCCCTGCTCCAATCTGCTGCTCACCTTCGTATCGATCTCCTCCGACAGTCTGTCAAGACTTGACCAGTTATCGATCATTTCATTCAGTAAATAATTTCTCCTGTTTTCCGTCTGCTGTGCAAGCATATCCGCAGCATTCTGATCCAGCCTCTTTATAACGCCGCCAAAGAAGATCGCCGCCGTCATAAACAACATTTCAAGCAGAAGCACGCTTAACAGCGGCAATAATATTTCATGGAAAATCGTCCTGCCCTTTTTCTTTCCGGACATCGCCCTCACCTCATATCTATTTGCTCCCGAAAACCAAAAGCTGATTCAGGATCTCTTCATACCACGCGTCAAAATACGCGTCCGTGCAAAATTCCGCCGATGCTTCATCCAAAGTCTGCCCCGCCGCCAAACGTTCCGCCACGATGCTGCGGTCCGCAGACGCCCTGTCGCTCAGCGCATATTCTAAAATATTTCTTGCTTCGTTTCCTTGTTCAAAAGCTTTCGTCGTATAAATTTTACTGTTGTTTACTATATCTACCGCCACGGAAAGCGTCTTTTCCATTTTCGATCCGATCTTTGCGCCGCTGTTTAAAATAGCGGACTTATCGTTCGCCGTTTTTGTAACGGGCAGGTATCCCGACTGGACGGAAAACAGAATATTCTTATCATCCGCCGTAAACCATTTTAAGAACTCCACGGAAGCATATATCTGCGCTTCGCTGCCCTGCGTCACTACCATGCCGGCGCCCTGCTGCACGTTATAGTCTTCCCCGCCGGCAAAACCGGGACAGGGAAGTACTTCCATTTCGATCTCATGGCTCTCTTCATCGTTAATGCTCACGGTATCGGGAAAAAAGGACACCCCGGAAGAGGATCCTACATAAGCAATGATGTTTCCCGTCTTTATATCATCGCTGCGAAATCTTCCCGTAGCCGCAAAATATCCTTTCACAAACGGAATATAATAGCAGTCCCATAATTTTCTGGCAACATCTTTCTCAAAATGCAGCGTCATCTCTCCGTCGGACACTTGAAACATCTCCGTACCAAGCTGCATACTGCCGATCAATATATAATTTGCCATCGCATCCCGCCCAAACAACGCCTTACCGTCGAACGGAATCTCAGGCGTCTTGGCGTCCGTCCATTCATAATAAGCCTGAGCTGTCTTTACCAAACCTTCTATATCCGCAATATCCGTATAATCCGCCCCTGTTTCCGCCGCAAAGATGTCCCAGTCCGTTTTATTGAGCACCAGTACTTCCGTTGATTTCGCAATCGGAAATATTTTGATTTCTCCGCTGCCCCCGAAATCGCCTTCTTTCATATAACTGTCTATATATACCGCAGTCTCTTCTTCTGTCAGATAATTCTTTAGATCCACGGCGCCGCCCATCTGGTCTACCGTATATGCGGTATCCGCATATGCCATAAAAATGTTCGGCATTTTGGATGCTCCTACTTCCCCTTTTATAGCGGCAAGTACGTTTGTCTCCAAATCATTCACGGAACCTTGGCTGCTGCTGCTTACGACGATCCCTTTTTCCTTACCGACCGTCTCGTTAAATTCTTCAATCAAATTGTCAAAAGCCGTAAGCTGGTCGCCATTGTAGTAAGTCCATACTTCAATCGTAACGGGATCTTTAGCGCTCAGCGGCGATTTTTCCCCACAGCCCGCCGCTAAAAAGCACATTACCATAATAAGGCCGAACGTTGTCATCTTTCGTTTTATCATCCTGATCCTCCGAATTTTACTTTTTTTCCGCACAGACACCGAATTTATTATAGCAGATAAGGCTGCTAAGTACAAGTTTATGGAGCCACCCGATTGATATCCCTTGGGAACAGTGTGGAATATCTGACGTTATCCTGTAAAAGAAGCTTGCTCGTAAACCGTTCCAATCCCAGCCCCAGCCCGCCGTGAGGAGGCATTCCGCATTTATGCATGAGAAGATAGCTTTCAAAAAGTTCCGTATTCATTCCCCTCTGTTCCATCTTTTTTACCTGTTCGTCAAAGGAATGGATACGCTGCCCTCCGGTCGTAACTTCCAATCCCCGGAAAAGCAGATCGAAGCTTTCCGTTTCCTTTTTGTTTTCACTGCTCTCCATCGTATAAAAAGGTCTTTTTTTACTTGGATAATGGGTGACGAATACAAATTCGCTTCCAGTCTTTTTCCGTATATACTCGCACAGTAATTTTTCCTCTTCCGGTTCAAAATCCTCATAATCTTTTATGGTGCGCCGGTATTCTTTTGCCACCGCCTCCTTCGCCTCTGTAAACCGTATTGCCGGAATCGCTTCTGCTTCAGGCAGATCTACTTTCAAAAGCTCCAGTTCTTTTTGATAGTTCTCCTCCAAATAGGCGAAAGCCGACCGGATCATTTTCGTTTCCATTTCCATAATGTCCTCAAAGCTTTCGATATAGCCCATTTCAAAGTCTACGCCGGTATATTCATTCAAATGCCTTGAAGTATCATGCTTTTCCGCACGGAACACCGGTGCGATCTCAAAGACCCGTTCAAAAACGCCAACCATCATCTGTTTATAAAATTGTGGGCTTTGGGCAAGATAAGCCTCTTTTCCAAAATAATCCAGCCTGAAAATATTAGCTCCCCCTTCGGCCCCCGCCTGCACGATCTTGGGCGTATGGATCTCCGTAAAACGTTCTTTTAACAGAAACTGCCTGAATCCATTGCAGATCCCTTCCTGAAGTTTAAAAATTGCCCTTTGCTTTTCGTTCCTTAATGTGACAGGTCTGTAATTTAATAGATTTTCTATTGAGGTATCTACTAATTTATTGTTGATCACGATCGGAGATTTTTCTTTCGGTTCAGACAATACTTCCAGCGCCGTCATCTGCAGGTCGTATCCTGATTTCGACCGTGCTTCTTCTATTACCTGAGCCGTTACGGTCACACAGCTTTCTTCTTTCAGTTCTTCCTCCGGAAATCCTGCGGTCTGCGGCATATAAATACATTGCAGGATATCCCGTCCGGTGCGTAAAAGTACAAAGGAAAACTCCCGCATCTTTCTGATTTTATATATGCTTCCGTGAATCCGTACTTCTTCCCCCAAATGGTTTTTAAGCTCCTCCGGTTCCGTCGTTTTATTTTCTAAATTCCCTAGGATCTGCTTCATGTCCTGTTTCCCTCCGTTTTCTTACTAAACATTATTTTTCCTTTCCGTCATACCGTCTATAGAGCCTATGACGGGTACATACTAGTGTTTTGAAAATTCATTCCCCAAATCCGTGCGGACATCGCCTTTATGTCCCATGTCACCACAACCTTTCACATACAAAATAAATACCGCAAAGCAAAATAAAAAAAGAGCCGCAAAAGTAAATCCTCCGTTTACCAATGTGGCTCTTTCTTTATTCCTGCAGCGATTCTCCGCCCACGGCAGAGCGCCGGAAATTCCACACAGGCACAACGCTTTCAGCGCTTGTACCTGTGATATACACAGCTACAAGCGCTATCTATCGTCGTCCCTATTCAGCTTTACAAAAATAAGCTGATTCATAATCTTCTCTCCCAAATGAAACATCATCATTCTTGTTCGTAGTTTTTCATACATTATCACAGCGCTTGCGCTCTGTCAAGACTCATCCGGAAATCTTGTTAAGGAAATTCTTATCCTTATTGTGGATCAAAAACGGAATCAGGGCTTGACATTTCTTATTTTTCCTTTATAATAAATTCTCGGAAAATTTCATAAATCCATGTTTTTTCCAAAATATAACGTCAGTTCGAGACCTTCCTGACGAAAAACAAAACTAAAGGAGACAAAATATGAAAACACAAAACACACAGGCGATTTCTGCTCATATCGCCCATCCTCGCGCGCTCTTTATCGCGCAGGCGGCCATGATTGCCGCCCTCTACGTTGTGCTTACTTTTATTGCCAACGCCTTTGGACTTGCCAATTATGCAATTCAGGTCCGTTTTTCAGAAGCGCTCACCATTCTTCCTTTTTTTACGCCGGCGGCTATTCCCGGATTATTTGTAGGCTGTATGCTCAGCAATATTTTGACCGGCTGCATGCCCCTTGACGTAGTATTTGGAAGTCTCGCAACCCTTATCGGCGCCTGCGGCGCTTACGCGCTGCGTAAATACAAATGGCTTACGCCTCTGCCGCCGATTGTTGCAAATACAATTATCGTACCTTTTGTACTTGCATATGTGTATCGTTTCGAAGGTTCCATTCCTTACTTTATGCTCACAGTGGGAATCGGCGAAGTGATCTCTTGCGGCATTCTTGGAATGATACTTCTGTTTTCTCTGCAAAAGTACGCCAACCGGATTTTTAAAATATGACCCATAACTTTTAATCTGTGAGGCTGCGGATATTTTTTCCCGCAGCCTCACAGATCTATTTTTTCTTATAAGCCGTTATGAACGAGGCACTAGTATCCCGTCCAGATATTCCTTACCGCATTCGTACGGTTCTTTGACTTCCCGCAGCATACTATCGTAAAACGCTGCCGCTGCCGCCTGCCTTGCTCTCGCCGTTTCTTCTCCCTTCGCCGTATAAAAACAGGTATAGATATTTTCCAGTTTATACTTATATTCCTGAAAAAAAGAAGGCATTTTTTCCTCTGTTCCGTCCAATACATCCCCGTCTCCGGACACGGAGTAAAGAGGTTCTCCGATCTGCCCTTTGTAGACCAGCGTCCTTGCGATCCCGATTGCGCCCGTCACGTCGATTTTATCGGCGTCAAATAAAATCTTAGCTTCGATACTTTCCGGCTGCTCCTCCTGCCTGAACCTATGGGTGCGGATACATTCCGAAACACGTTTTGCAAACTCTTCTGAAAAACCGTTCTCCGTCAAAAAGCAATACGCCTTATCCGCCCCTACTCTCGCATGACATAACCCCGGATCTTCAAACTGTTCCTTTCTCCCTATATCGTGCAGTAAACATGCACAGATCAGTACGTCATAATCTACGTTTTTCTCTGTTCTTGCAATATCCAGCGCCATATATAGCACCCGGTAAATATGCTCCTTGTCATGGGCGCTGTCGCCCATACAGGAAAGCATATGATCTTCAAATAACAAATAATCTTCCCGTTTCATGCTTTCTTTACTCCCTTTTTATATCTCATGCTAACTCCCGCCTGCCCGCTTCGGCAGGCAGACAAATCAGGATCGTGAAATTTTAATTTCACGCTATTTAGCGGCTGCCTTCCGGCCTCATACCGCATCTTTTCCGGTTATTCCCGTCTTCGTATAGTTCCAATCCTTCAATATCCTGTAAAAACTTAGTAAATTTGGAATATCCGTAATCCTTCATGTTAAAGCGGGTATACTTCTCATGTACTTTATTACTGATCTCGCTCACGCCGATTCCTTTTGCTCCGGCGCCTGTAACCAGTTTTCTTACATAACCGACGATCTCGTCCTTCGATTCTTTATTCGCTTTGATCCTGACATTGATCCTCGTATTCTCTTTGATCAGTTCCAGACTCGGAACTTCTTCTAAGAATTTGGAAAGCAGACTGTAGCCGTAATTCCTGACGTCAAAATCCGGGTATTTATTTACCAAACGGCTGCCTATCTCCCCAAGCCCTGTTTCTTTATCTTTATTTTCATTCTCGGTAATGATCCCAAGGATCACATTTTCTATCACATCTTTACTGATAACTGTGGATTCTTTTCTGCCATTTTCGTTTTTAGACGCGTTTTTCTTGATCTTATCTTCTTTTACTTCCGCCGATTCCGTCTGCAGCTCTTCTTCATCCGTATCGATCAGGTTTTCCAATACGGTAAACTTGGAACACGCGGCTCTGAAAGAGCGGGGCGTCTTTTCCTCTCCCATACCGACCACCATCATTCCTGATTCCCTCAGCCTGCTGGCCAGCCGGGTAAAATCACCGTCGCTCGACACGATACAAAAACCGTCTACATTCCCGGTATACAAAATATCCATAGCATCTATGATCAGGGCCGAATCCGTGGAATTTTTGCCGACCGTATTACTGAATTGCTGGATCGGGGTAATAGAATTTTCAGCAAGCTGGCTTTTCCAGCTTTTCGCCTGCGTGCTTGTCCAATCCCCGTATATTCTCCTGTAAGTGGCGATCCCGTGTCTTGTCATTTCATCCATGACTGCAGAAATATATTTGGATGAAATATTATCCGAATCAATCAATATTGCAAACTTCTTATCTTCCATTTTTTACTCCATTTCTGTGGCTTCTTTCCAGCTCCCATCCGCCCGCTTTAGCGGGCACACAAATCAGAATCGGGCTTGAGAAAATCACGCTGGGCATCCAGCATTTCTTTTAGCGCTTCTTCGCTGACGCTTACCCATGCGTCCTCTTCTTCCTCGTTAAGCCCAAGATACTTCGCCAATGTGCGTTCATCATCGCCGATCCCCCACTCATAACTGTAATCGTCGATCTCCTCAAATTCGATCTCACCGGCAAGATATTTTTCTTTAAAATTTTTTTTCAAACTTATCCCCCTTCTGTGCGCTTCAGCACATATACAAATCAAAATTCTTAACAATAAGCGGGAAAAATGTCCTTAACGGATTCCCATTATTGCTGCATGATCGCCATCAGCGTAGGAATCAGTTGTTTCTTTCTTGAGATCACGCCCTCCAGCCGGAAAGAATCCTCATCGGGCATAATCCCAAAAGCGTTTTCTATCAGTTCTTCCGCATTGCCGCCCACATACAATAATTCCGTAGATTCGCTAATAATATCCGTCAGCATAAAGAAAACCATATTCACGTTTAATTTCCCTGTCGCTTCTTCCAGATACGGTTTTAACTTTTCTTTGATATCCGAAAGTTCCTCTCTCGTCATGGCATTGATCTGTCCCACTCCGAAGGAAACATCGTTAATGGAAAAAGTCTTAAAATCCTGAAAGAAAATTTCTTCCGGTTCTTTGGATTTTAAATTACTTCCCGCCTTGAACATTGCCCTTGCAAACTGCTCCACCTTTATGCCCGCGATCTTCGCAAGCTCTTCCGCCGTCTGTCTGTCATATTCGGTACAGGTAGGGGACCGGTACATCAGCGTATCCGACACAATCGCCGCGCACAACAGAGAGGCGATCGTTTGTGAAATTTCCACACCGTTTTCACGGTACATTTGATAAATGATCGTAGCCGTACATCCGAGAGGCTGATTGCGAAAAAATACCGGCGAGATCGTCTCCAGACTTCCGATACGGTGATGGTCGATGATTTCTAAGATCTCCGCGCTCTCCACTCCGTCCACCGCCTGACTTTTTTCGTTATGATCTACAAGAATCAGTTTTTTTAACGACATATTAAGGAGGTTCCGTCTGGAAATCATGCCGATATAATTTCCGTATTTATCCAGAACCGGAAAATCCCTGTGCCTTTTTTTCGCCATAGTTTCCTTGATATTATCCGTAAATTCATCCATCTGAAATGTGATCAGGTGATCTCTTCTCATAAAATGAGAGATCGGCATACTCTGATTGATCAGTCTTGCAACGGTATAAGTATCATGCGGCGTGCTGATCACGGTACATCCCTTTTCTTCCGCCATTTTTTTAATCGTCATGGAAACGGCGGCGCCTTCGCAGACAATAATACAGTCCGCTTTCATCTCTATGGCGCATAACTGCGATTCATAACGGTTGCCCAATATGACCAGATCGTGCTCCGCAATATAGTTTTCCATCAGATCCGGATTCGCCGCTGCAACAAGTACTTTCCCTTTATCAAAAAATCTTTCCGCATTGCCTACCACCATTTCCGCGTCCAATGTCTCTAAAATATTCTTATATTTCGTTTTGGCCGTAGCCAGAATCTTGCTGTCGTATACATCCATATAAGAAGTAGCAATATCGCTGATACTGATCAGTCCCGTCAACTTATTTTTTTCCGTAATGGGCAGCGTGGCTACATTTTTATCCTTCATAAAATTCCATGCTTTTTTCAATGAAATATCCTGCGAAACCCCTTCTGTTTCCCGTATTTCAATATCCCGCACCTGCGTCCTGACATCCTTTAAATATAACGGGGGCTGTACGCCAAAACGTTCCAATACATACTGCGTCTCTTCATTGATATGCCCCGCACGCATGGCTATGTAATCCGTATCTTCGCATAGTTTGGATTTCAAATTCGCATAGCAGATTGCAGAACATATGGAATCCGTATCCGGATTCTTATGCCCTACCACAAACACCCTTTTCTTTTTTATCCCCATAATAACCTTCCTCTCAATGATTTTGCCATATCCTGACCTATGGTTTTCGTTATTATAAAAATTTTACCATAGGCAAATCGGAAAAGCAAAAATAATTCCGTGAAAACTTCCCGCGCCCCGCACCCAAAGGCTTCCGTTTCCATGATTGGCCTCATACATTTTTTTCATTCTGACCATTTCCCTGCATGCGATTCCGTATATAATAAATATAGAAATTACCGGTGCCTTGTCTCGTCACCGGTGTGCTGACACGTTTACATTTCGCTAAATGCGCCAGCGCTCTAAAGTTTGTTTATAAATTGCTTTCCTACCGCGCAAAAAGCAGAAAGGCCACAACCGCTATGATCACACATACAGACCATTTTCATGGAAGCGACTTAGAAAAGATCGAACAATTATACCATATTAAAAAGGAGAACATCATCAGTTTTTCCGCCAACGTCAATCCGCTGGGGCTTTCCGGAAAACTTTGCGAAGCCCTGAAAGAACATTTGGACGTCATCACCTCCTATCCCGACAGGGAATATACGGAGCTTCGTAAATCTATTGCGTCATACTGTCATACGGATTTTGAAAACGTCGTTGCCGGCAACGGCTCCACGGAACTGATCTCCGCCGTGCTCCGGCAAAAAGCGTTTAAAAATGCCTGCCTTATTTCTCCCACTTATTCCGAATATGAAAGAGAGATCTCCTTGGGCGGCGGCGTCTGTCATTATTATATGTTAACGCCGGAAAATCATTTTGCTTTATGTACCGAAGAGCTTTTTGCCTTCTTATCGGATAAAGAAATTGAGCTTCTTGTTTTATGCAACCCCAATAATCCGACTTCTACCGCGCTCAATAGGGAAATACTTGCCGAAATTTTAGGCTTTTGCAAGAAAAATGGCGTGTTTGTCATGTTTGACGAAACTTATATTGAATTTGTAGAAGATGACGCTGATACAACCGCAGTCCCCTTTCTGTCCCATTTTGACAATTTTATCATCCTTCGGGGAATTTCCAAATTTTTCGCCTCTCCGGGACTTCGTTTGGGATACGGCCTGACGGGCAGCAGGACGTTGATCCGCAGCATCAACGAAACTAAAAATCCATGGACGATCAACTCACTGGCGGAATATGCCAGCAGAGTCCTTTTTACCGATGAAGAATATATCCGGCGGACAAAAACCCTGATCCATACCGAGCGGAACCGGGTCTGCGGCATCCTCCGCACCATTCCCGGATTAAAAGTATACGAACCTGCCGCCAATTTTGTTTTGGTAAAAATAGAAAAAGAGAACCGGAATGCCGATATCCTGTTTGACGCCGCCATCCGCCGTTCTCTTATGATACGGAACTGCTCTACTTTCCAAGGTCTGGACAACCGTTTCTTCCGTCTTTGCTTTATGAATCCCGAGGAGAACGATCTCCTGCTTTCCTGTATCCGGAAAACTATGGGATGACATAAAAATTCAAAAATTGTATGAAGGAGCCCGGGAGCCTCCTTCATGGGCGATCTTTTTTCTGGTATCCTCATTCGCCGCCTCTTTCAGTCCCTTCATATAGGATGAAAAGGCCACTTCCTTCTCCCCGTAATGTAACTGCAGTTCATATTCTAACGGAAGCCATGTAGAAATATCCGCTTCATTATGCTGTATGACAGCCTCCATTTTATCCAAGGCTTTATATATTTTCGCCTCTTCGCTTTCAAGGGCGTTCATTTCTTCGAACAAATTTCCCAGCTCCGTCCGGTACGGTTCCGGAAGGGCGCCTGTAAAGCGCCTGACTACGTCCTCTTCCTTTTTCTCATCTTCTCCTGTTTTTTCGAAAGTGGGGATATCTCCCGTAAAAGCTTCTCCAATATCGTGGATAATACACATTTTGATCACTTTATCCATATCCGCATCCGGAAATTCGTCTTTCAGAAAAAGCGCGGTAAAGCATAGTCTGAAACTATGCTCCGCCACACTTTCGTGCCTGCCCGTCGAAGTCCATGAATGGCGGGTATTGTTTTTTAAGTTTTCGGCAATTTTCATCAGCCGGATCAGTTCCTGCGGTTTCATAAGGCGTTTTCCTCCTCTTTCCTTCCTTTTCCTTCACTTTCAAAAGCGCTGCCCCTTATGGCCCTTCCCCATACTTCTAAAAGTCTTTCCAGAGAATATGCTGCATTAGCCGGACTTGTGGAAGGCAGTCCTTCGATTTCGATTCCCAATTTGGGAAGGATATACTTATCGTACAGCTTCTTCGCCGTATTCCCGTTGGCATAAATTTTTTGAATGCCGCTGTTTTTCATGATTTTTCCAATATCGGCAGGAACTACATTTTTTATGCTGCTGTCGCTGGAACCGGTGATCTCGCATTGGGCGATCACATCCCAGATCGCGATTTGATTACAAAGCAGCATTTTCTTTTTTTCTTCTACAGAAACGGGGATCTTACTCCCTGTCAGCCCCGCGATCACTTTCCAAAAGCGGTTCTGCGGATGCCCGTAATAAAACTGTGTTTCTCTGGATTTTACAGACGGAAACGTACCCAATATCAATATTCTGGAATCTTTGTTAAAAACAGGTTCAAATTCATGCGTCTGCTTTTCTCTTTCATTTCCCATATATTTTTCTACCACTCAATCTTATTTGGATACGACCATTGTACCACACAATAAGCACAAAAGAAAATGCTTTGAATGGCAGTCGTTTCGCCGTCCAAAGCATTCCCAACATATTCAAACCTGTATTTCGCCTACGGTCTTACCTTCAAACACTTCCCCCTCGATCACGATCGTCCGTACCACCGTAGTTTTAGGAAACTCGATCAGCCTGATCAGGTTTTCAGCCGCCTCCGCCCCCAGCCGCTCTGTATCCTGCCTGAGAGTGGTAAGCTGCGGCTCCAGATGTCTTCCGATCCTGATGCCGTCATATCCGGCCACCGAAATGTCCTGCGGAATATCCAGCCCTCTGTCTTTGACCGCGTTAATCCCTCCGAAACTTGCAAAGTCGTCCGGATAAAGGATGCAGGTAGGCGGCTTGGGCAGATCCAGCAATTCCGACGTTTTGGCAAAAGTTGCTTTCGTATCTCTGTACGCGGCTTCTTTTACATACTCGTCAGGAATCTCCATTCCAAGTTCTTCCGCCGTTTTATAAAAAGAGGATAATCTGCTTTGCGTTACCGCCGAATCCGCACCGTGTATATAGGCGATCCGCCTATGCCCTTTACCGTGTATAAAAGTAAGGAGGTCCTTCATCCCCTTTACATTGTCCGAAATGACCGCCATCCTGTTGTTGAACAAATGATCGATAGTCACGACCGGTATACTGCTCCTGACCAGTTCCATGACCTCCGGCGCATAAAAATCAACGCAGGCAATCGCTACTCCGTCGAATCCCCGGTATCTGGCATGTTCCAAATATGACATTCTGTTCGTTCTCGTCTTGCAGCAGTTAATAAAAGTCATATCATACCCATGTTGTTCGATCGTCCGCTTAAAGCTGTCCAATACATAGGAAAAATAGTCGTGCTTTAAACCGCTCTGCGATTCATCCATAAAAAGAACCCCTATATTATAGGTTCTATGCGTCTTTAACGCCTTGGACGCGGAATTGGGAACATAGCCCATTTCTTTCGCGGTCCGCCTGATAAGCTTTTTTGTCTCTTCACCGATGTCATTATGGCCGTTCAGGGCTTTACTGACCGTAGCCACCGATACTCCACAGGCTATAGAAATGTCTTTCATTGATACCATACCGTATTCTCCCCTGCCTTCAGAAGGTAAGTAAAACAGGAACCTTTTCGCAACTTAATCGTTTTCGTATTTTTACTATAATATAATATTATCTATAATACAATATGTTTTGAAATATTTTTTCCGGTTTGAAAAAATAATATTTTCTCCGCATATATATTGTATTTTTTACACTTTTTCTGTATAATACAAATCAATAGGAACATCTTTGGTTTACATTTTTACTTAATCGTTTTCGTAACTATTTATGCGACATTTATTTACACACTTTTAAACAGCAGGTTTGCGTCTGCACGGCGCCGCAGCCTGCGATCCGATACGGATCTCATGCTAACTCCCATCTGCCCGCTTCAGCGGGCATACAAATCAGGATCGTGAAATTTTTAATTTCACACTATCAGGCCGTGCAGAAATGAGGAAAACTATGAAATTTGGACATTTTGACGACAGTAACAAAGAATATGTGATCGATACTCCCAAAACACCGCTTCCCTGGATCAATTATCTCGGATGCAATGAATTTTTCAGCCTGATCTCCAATACCTGCGGAGGATATACTTTTTATAAAGACGCTAAACTTCTGCGTCTTACCAGATATCGCTACAATGACGTACCCGGCGATGTAAACGGCAAATATTTCTATATTAAAGACGGCGACTGTATCTGGAATCCGGGATGGCAGCCAGCCAAAACAGAATTGGATTCTTATGAGTGCCGCCACGGTATCGGTTACAGCCGCTTTACTTCTTCGAAGAATGAAGTGCAGGCGTCCGTACTTACTTTTGTCCCCAGAACCGACAATTGCGAGATCAGCCAGTTAAAGCTGACTAATACCGGCTCTTCCAAAAAAGAGTTCACTTTATTTTCTTATGTAGAATGGTGTCTTTGGAATGCGGATGACGACATGAAAAACTTCCAGCGTAACCTAAGTATCGGAGAGGTAGAGGTGACCGGATCCACCATCTATCATAAGACGGAATACAGGGAACGCCGGAATCACTACGCCGTATATTCCGTAAATACAAAAGTAGACGGTTTCGATACAAGCCGTGATGAATTTTTAGGCGCTTACCGCGGCGCCGATCTGCCTCTCGCAGTAGAAAACGGCGCATGTACGAACTCCATGGCGAGCGGATGGTCGCCTATCGCCTCCCACCAGATCAATGTCAGCTTAGAGCCGGGAGAGACAACATCTTTTGTTTTCGTTCTCGGATATGTGGAAAATCCCGAAGACGATAAGTGGGAATCCTACGGCGTTATCAATAAAAAACCGGCAGATGCCATGCTGGCAAAATATCAGACCGACGCAGATGTGGAAAAAGCTTTTGCCGATCTGAAGCAATATTGGGACGGCCTGCTTTCCAAATACACGGTCAAATCCTCCAATGAAAAAGTTGACCGCATGGTAAATATTTGGAATCAGTATCAGTGTATGGTAACTTTCAACATGTCCCGCTCCGCTTCTTACTATGAATCCGGCATTGGAAGGGGCATGGGATTTAGAGACTCCTGTCAGGATCTGCTGGGCTTCGTACACCTGATCCCCGACCGGGCAAGAGAAAGGATCATCGATATCGCTTCCACACAGTTTCAGGATGGCAGTGCTTATCACCAATACCAGCCTCTTACCAAAAAGGGAAATTCCGATATCGGCAGCGGCTTTAACGACGATCCGCTATGGCTGATCGCGGGAACCGGAGCCTATGTAAGAGAAACCGGAGATACTTCCATTTTAACGGAAAACGTTCCCTTTGATAACGATATGTCGGCATCGGCGCCGCTGATGGAGCATTTGAAACGTTCCTTGGATTACATCATTACCCATAAAGGCCCTCACGGCCTGCCTTTGATCGGGCGTGCCGATTGGAACGACTGCCTGAACTTAAACTGCTTTTCCGAACATCCGGGAGAGTCCTTCCAGACCTTCGGCCCCAGTGAAGGCCCTGTGGCAGAATCCGTATTTATCGCCGGAATGTTTGTAAAATACGGAGAAGAATATGCGCAGCTCGCCGAGCTTATGGATATGCCGGAAGAAGCCGGAAGAGCCCGGAAAGAAGTCGCTGCCATGAATGATGCCATTTTGAAAGACGGCTGGGACGGAGAATGGTTTGTACGCGCTTATGACGCATACGGTAAAAAGGTCGGTTCCAAGGAATGTGAGGAAGGCCAGATCTATATTGAGCCTCAAGGCTTCTGCGTACTTGCCGGAGTCGGTGTGGAAGAAGGCCTTGCCGAAAAAGCGTTAAATTCCGTGAAAGAAAGGCTGGATACCCAATACGGCGTGATGATCCTGCAGCCCGCCTATACCAGATACCATTTGGAACTCGGGGAAATTTCCTCTTATCCGCCCGGATATAAAGAAAACGCAGGCATCTTCTGCCATAACAACCCATGGGTATCTATCGCGGAAACCGTCGTCGGCAGAGGCAGCAGGGCATTTGAGATTTACCAAAAGACCTGCCCTGCTTATGTGGAAGAGATCAGTGAGATCCATAGAACGGAGCCTTATGTATATTCGCAGATGGTAGCCGGAAAAGACGCCAAGTTCCATGGGGAAGCAAAAAACAGCTGGCTGACAGGTACGGCCGCATGGACTTTCGTTAATATCTCACAATACATCTTAGGCGTTTATCCTACCCATACGGGACTTTCCGTCAATCCCTGCGTACCGGAAGGATTCGGTGACTTTACATTGACAAGGAAATTCCGCGAAGGTACTTATACGATCAAGGTGGAAAACCCTGAGAATGTGGAAAAAGGCATCAAAAGCATTACCGTTGACGGCAAAACGGTCGACGGATGTATCATTCCTTACGAAAAGGGAAAGACAGAATATGACGTCGTAGTCACAATGGGCTGATTACCGATTTCATCGGACGCCCCATAATAAGCTGATAAAGCAAAAGGTAAGTAATCCCAATTGTCACAGACAAAACAGATTGCTTACCTTTTTATTCCTTTCAACTGTGTATTTCCCTTCCTGTACGGACCTGCGCCCCCTGCCCCGGAACAACGCCTTTAACGGATTTTTTCCGGTATCCATTTTTTCACGATCCGGTAAATATCCTCCATATCGATGGGTTTGGAAAGATAATCGCTCATACCCGCCCGTATGTATTCTTCCCTCTGCTCTTTTGCCGTATTGGCCGTCAATGCGATCACGGGGACTTCCCGATAATAAGGGTCTTCCAGTTTCCGCAGCGCCGTCACGGCTTCTATCCCGTCCATTACCGGCATCAGATGATCCATAAAAACCAGATCATACCGTTCTTTTTGAATCAGATCCAAAGCCTGCCTGCCGTCAGACGCAGTTCTGATCTGCATATTGAGCGGTTTTAACATTTCCTCCGCCACCATGCGGTTGATCTCGTTGTCATCCACCACCAGTACCCGGGCGTCCGGCGCCGTAAACTCTGCCGTTGTCTCTCCAAAACCGTCGGGATCTTCTTGGGAATCTCCCCTTACGTTTCTTTCCTCTTTCCCTTCGGGCCGCTTTTCCTGTCTCTCCTTTATCATACTTTCCCGATCCTCGATAAACCGACAGAAATTATAACTGTATAAAGGTTTATTCATCGTAAGCAGCTCTTCCGGCAGTCCGTTTTCCGCCATTGGATTTACCATGCCGCAGACAACGGCTCCCAGTTCTTCCAGCTTCTGCAGTTCCCGGTCCTCAAGTTCTTCGTATCGGTCTGTAAAGTAAAATACCGGTGTCCCGCCCGGCGCCTCCGGAACTTTCACGGCCGTTATGTTTTCTACAAAGGTAAGCCGGTACCGTTCGCTCAGGCTCTCCAGCAGTTCATTCGCAGCAGCGTTTTTGAAGCCTCCGATTACCACGGCCTGCATCCCGTCCGAAATCCTTGCCGCCTGCGTCCCGTCAACGATTTTTTGACGGATCGTAAAGTAAAACTCGCTGCCCTTTCCGTATTCGCTCTTCACACCGATGCTGCCCTGCATCAGCTCTACCAACTGCTTGGAAATGGATAATCCCAGTCCCGTTCCCTCTTTATGATGATTTTTCTTTGTATCCACCTGCTGGAACGAACCGAACAGTTTATGAAGATCCTCTTCCCGGATTCCCTGCCCGCTGTCTTTTACCGATAAAAACAGCTCTATCTCCTCGCCGTCTCTCTGTTTTACTTTAACGGTAAGGCAGACAAATCCGGTTTCCGTAAACTTAGTCGCATTATTCATCAGATTGATGATGATCTGTCTGATCCGCAGCGCGTCGCCGTAAAGCTTTGCGGGAATATCCGGATCAATATCAAAAAGCAGCTCTACCGGCTTGTTTCCGATCCTGTTCAAAACGATCATTCCAAGGTCGCTCAGCATGGACATAAAATCATATTCCTCGTCCACAAGTTCCATTTTTCCCGACTCGATCTTAGACATATCTAAAAGATCGTTAACAATGGCAAGCAGGGCATTTCCGGAATTTTGTATATTCAGCAGATATTCCCGCTCCTGTTTGGGCAGTTCCCTCCGAAGCATGATCTGCGTCATCCCTACGATCGCATTCATCGGCGTGCGGATCTCATGGGAAACATTGGATACAAAAGCCGACTTGGCCTGATTCGCTTCGTCCGCACGGACCTTTTCCTCCCTGACCCGTTCCGTCAGCTCATACTGCTCCGTAATATCCACAAGCAGCAGGCTGTGACCGGTTACCGTTCCCTTCTCCTTCATGTCCATGATCTTTTTATTATAATATTTCCCATGGATCCGCTGTATCTTTTCATCATTTAGAAAAATAGTCAGAAGTTCTCCGGATACGATCTCGTTCTTACGCTTGGAATCCAACTCCGGAAATACCTTCTTCGCATAAGAATTGGAATCCAGATAACCATATAATTCATCCACCAGAATAAACGCGTCTTCTATCTGATCGAAGACCCATTCGCGTCCGACCTCTTTCAATCCGAAAAATTCATCCCGCCGGATACTGATAATGATAGATAAAATAGACGTGGATGCAAAAATCGGAACAATATCAAACGAGAAGTTAAATAACAACATCAAAACAAGAGAAACGCCGATCACAAACTGCGATCCCACTAATTTGGCAAGGTTATTCCGTTCCGACGGAATCTCAACAAGAAACATCCTTACCGTTATGTAAATTAAACTGCAAAACACCACCAGACAGATGATACAATAATGTATCATATAAAAAATCCCGGGAACCGACCTTAACATGACCAAGCCCCATTCTTCATTCCATTCAAATCCTAAATCCCTGAATACCAGATGAAAGCTGTCTCCGGTCCAGACCAAAAACAAAAAAATAACGTCAAAGATCCCCCAAAGCGATACTAAGGCAATCGCCCATTTATAAGGCTTCATCTTCATATAACTCCATAAAAACAGCCCAAACATCAAATAGAACACTACATTTCCAAAGTATTCCACCTTCAGCGCAATAAAAGCCCCTTCATAAGTCTCTGTCTGAAGCAGAAGCATATAGCTGCCGTTGATGATCAGACAGCCAAGATTGGCACACAACAGGTACATGGATACCCTGCTGTTCGCCTTTTTTATAAGGGATACGCAGCCTACAAAGGGAACCAGAATCCCTATGATCTGTATTGTATTGATCAAAATATGAATCAGCATTTTTCTCTATCTCCACCTGACATTTTCAGCCGTCCCGTCCTTTGACGCGTCAATCGGAATCCAACTTCTCCATACATTTTTCAAATTCCTCTTCCGGCATCGGCCTTGCAAAATAATATCCCTGAATCGTATCGCACCCTATGCCTTTCAAAAATTTATACTGTTCTTCCGTTTCCACGCCCTCTGCCGTGATCGAAATACACAGATCCTGCGCCATACGCATCACGCAGCGTATGATCTGCTCTCCTCTCTCATCGTCAAAGTCGTCCACGAACGTTTTGTCCAGTTTCATTACGTCGATGGGAATGGATTTCAACATCATCAAAGACGAATACCCCGTGCCGAAATCATCCATCAAGATCACAAATCCCATCTTATGTAAACTTTCTATGATCTCCAAAAACTCTGCTTTCTTTTCAAACATAGCGCTTTCGGTAATCTCCAACTGCATATATTTGATCGGCACACCGGATTGATCCAGCATGGATTTATATTCACCGATAAATTCCGGCGTATCCAAATGTCTTCGCGAAAGATTGACCGATATCGGCACCGCTCTCAGCCCCATGTCAATCCACCGTTTTTGTGCAAGGCAGACCTCATTGAACACATACTTATCCAATTTACAGACAAAACCGCTTTCTTCCGCCAGCGGGATAAAGAGTCCCGGCGACACCATCTGTCCGTCCGGCCGCTTCCAGCGCACCAATGCCTCCGCGCCTGCCAGCCTTCTTGTTTCCGCTTCATATTTAGGCTGATAATATACGACAAATTCATGGTTCTTATATGCATGTTCTATCTGGTCGGAAAGCTGCTTTTTCTCCAGAATCCTGTCTTTCATGATATTGGTATAGATTTTATAAATGCAGTCCCTTTCCTGCTTTGCCTGATTATGCGCAAGAGATGCGCAGCTCATCATGCTCTCTACGTCTTCGCCGTTGCTTTCCACATAATAGATACCGAATACAGGGTGAAGAATATATTCCGACGCGCTGGGTATAGCAAACCGCTGTATTTCTTCCGTTATTTTGATCACCCGTTTTTCAATATCCGGCCGTTTTTCAAAATAAAGCAGCAGGGAAAACCGGTCCGCAACGCCGCGTCCCGCATACTCTCCGTCCCCACAGTGTTCGGTAAGTACCTTCCACACATGGCGCAGTACTCTATTTCCCTCTTCATAGCCAAACAATTCGTTGACCAGTTTAAACTCGTCAAGATCCATCGTGATAAACGCCGTTCTGCCATAATTGATATTCAATCTTTGCTCTACGTCCTCTTTAAATTTGGCAAACGTATTTCCTCCCGTCAGATCGTCCACATATAAAAGCGTCTGCATCTGTTTCTTCTTTCTGCGTTCTTCCCAATAAAGCCAAACGGCGATAACCCCGCAGACTGCCGTCAGCACGGCGCAGACGATATAAGTCCTGCGGATGATGTCATTGGAAGTGCTTTCCAGAAAGTCTACCGGAACTACGTCTATCAAGTACCAGTCGTTAATGCCTAACGGCGTACTGTACATATATTTGCCGACTTTATTATAAAAAATCACATATCCGGTCTCACCGGTATCCAAATAATGTTTTAATCTCTCTATCGCCTTGGAATTTCTCCGATCCGACTCTTTCATGGAAGTATAGATATTGGTCATATTTTGGAAACTTGTAGGATTGACCGAATCCACTACTTTACTTCCATCGCTCTGTACGATATATGTGTATCCCTCTCCTTCAAAAGAAGTAACAGACAATATTTCCCGCAAGCTCGTCACATCATAAGTGGCAAACACCACACCTATCACCATATCTTCTTTCATGACCGGAGCGCTGAATGCAATGATCTCCCCTCCGCCCACAAGGTCTTCCAGCGGTTTCGATATGCAGGCTTCTCCTCCGAGAGCCGTCCGGAAATATTCCCTTTCGGATATATCCACAGTTCTCTCGTCCGTTGTATGGGCTATTCCATCCGTACCGCAGTATCCCATGACTTTAAAAGGATAACGATATATGATCTGCTTCAGCGTATTTACGACCTCTTCTTCGTTGATCTCTTCCACATTACCGATACGGTCCGCTATTTCCTCCAAAGACTGGACATCATTTTCGATTTCTTTCTGAACTACCAATACATTCTGGCTGGAAACCTCTTTCAGCGTATTTCTCACCAAATTGCTCAGTTCGTCCTTTAATATTTTGGAGTACCATACTAAGGTCACGATACTTATCACCAATAAAACGATAATATAACTGATTTTAAATACTGATTTTTTATTCTTTCTGATCATGATATATTCCTCATCCTCCGTTTTCCCCTTTTTATAACATAGGTTATTTCATAACATATGTTATAAAACAATTCCCGTTCTCCTCAAACCATGCTTTAGAATCGTTCATTCCCTTTTTATATACCGTTCCCGTAAGCGGATCCATTACTACTATATTCAGCTCATTAAATCCAATCACCAGCACTGCGTTTCCGTCGTTTAAAGTAGCCAATACGGGAATATCTTTGTTCACATAATACAGGATCGCGTCCAGACTGCAGCCTGTCAGATCAAGGATTTGCGCCTGTACAAGATTTTCCTCCAGAATCCCGATGACCGTTTCCCCTTTATTCAACTGATATTCCGTATTTCTCATAATGCCTTCAAACTTTAAGATCGTATCCAGACATACCGCCATACTGTTTTTCTCTTCCGTGATCTCTGTTCCGGTAATCGCCATGATCTGATTTTTGATGCTGCGGTTTCCTTTCTGCCATACATATCCGCCCTTATCGTTTACTACCACGCCTGATATGGAATATGCCAGATTCACCGCGCTCCCCGGATTCATATATATGCCTGCGATTCCTTCTTTTCCATATACATAATAAAATTCTCTCTCTTCCTGCTCCCCGTCTATCGTCAGTTCTCTTCCGCCCTCAAATAATACTTCTCTCGGCGTCAAAATCTGAAGCGATTTACTGTCAATATTACTTTTTACCGCTATCTGCACGATCTTCTCATAACTTTCCGTTATCACGGTTTCTACATAATTATTGCCTACCTGAGCCAGCTCGGTGCTCATGATCTGATCGTCCTCTATCTCCTGATACTCTCCGTTTTCCTTCTTACTCACTCTGGAAAGGGTGATCTGATTGTCCTCGATCTTGCTGCCCGTCACATATTCGCCATCCTGATGGTAAGTATGCAGCACCCTGCCAAGTTCGTCCTGAATGATTACTTTATACATAGGAAAGGTTACCCTTCCTGTCTCATCTCTTACAATATCCGTACTTTTCGCCAGCCCGTATATCAGATCTTCCCCCATAAATCCAAGCGGTGCGATCACCTCTCCGGCGCCCGCCTTGATCTCGGTTCTTTTCTTAGAGTTCAGATTCATGAGTATCAGCGTCGTATCCGCATACCTGTCTTCCCCCTCCTGCCATACGATCATCGCGTTGCTTTCCGAAATTTGATAGTTTCCGTCATATAAATGAGAGGCAAGCACTTCATAAGTCTTTCCTGTCAGATCCACTGCATAGATCGTCCGGTCAAGCATCACATAAAACAGATTGCTTTTGCTGATATAAGAAAGCTGCTCCACGTCGGACCGAAGCACCTGATAAGATTTCTTATAAGGAATATAAATTGCTTCTTCCACCGTATTCGTCTGGCTGTTATAATCACAGATCTGAAGCCCTACGCTGCCTTCATGCCTTCCTCTGTTCATATAACCGTAAACCATAAAATGAACGTCTCCCGTCTCGTCTACTTCAAGTATCCGGATGTCATGACCGTCATACATTGTTCTTGCATCCGCATTTTTTTTATCATAAAATCCATAGACGACCGCCAGTTTATTATCGGTTACATTATAACTGTACAAACGGTTAGCGTTTACAAATGCAAAAATATTTCCGCCGTCGCTTTCTACAAGCTGCACATCTTCCTCCGTAATGCCAAGTGAAATTTTGTTTGCCGCATAAATATCGGCCCCTTCGTCTAAGATCTGCCCCATCTTTCTCTCAAAGTCAAGCAGATAGATCCGGTCCGGCGTATAGCGGACCCGATAATATTCTTCAATATGATAATAATTCTTCCCTTTCCCTTCCGCTATGGACACAATATAGTTCATTTGAAAAGATCCGGTCTGTTCCGCGATCTCTTTGATATCTATTACAGGCTCCGTTACTTTTTCAACCTGTAATTCCCCCCATGTGATCTGATGAAAGCTGGAATGGATATCTACCTTTGCATAAGTCGTATTATCTCCCTCAGCATTGGATTCCAAATATTTTGTCAGATCTTTTGCCGCTTCTTTATCAAAAGTCCTTTTATGAAAATCATTCACAAAGGCTATTTTTTCCTTCACTGCATAATCTTCCGCCAAAATGATCCTTGTATAATACCGTATTTCGTTTGTCTCGGTCTTAAGCAAAAAAATCAGATTATACTCTGTCTTCGCTTCTATCAGGTCTTTCAGCGTCACAGAGCCGGAAATGCTCTCTTTTCCCTCCTCCTTATTGACGATCTCACCGTTTTCAACCAGTCTTTCACCGTCTACGCTTCTAAGTTCATAAGAAATATCCTGAATATCCGTATGAAACTTATCTATTTCAAACTGCACCGTTCTCCCCTGTGGAATGACCGTAATGCTATCTCTTAAATAGCTCCCTTCCATTTCCTGAGCATAACCGTGCAGGCAGTTAACCCGTTCGCTGTCTATATTCATGTAAATCAGCGGGAAAGACGCCTGACTCATCTCCGTCGTCATATCCGTATTTCCCTGATTCATGATCCCGCTTATGATAAACAGGGAAAGAACAAAAGTAAGTATAAAAACCGCTGTTTTTATCAATGATCTCTTCATCTTTTCTCCCATCCTTGCGCTTATCATTCCGTACCGTTTTTATCCGATAATAATTTATTTAATGTCTGTTCCGTATGCAGAAACTCCAAAAGCCCCCCTATGGAATCGCTCTGTCCCCGGTTCCCGTCTTCCTGCGTCCCTTTATGCGAAACTCCTTTTTCTTGTTTCACTGCCCGGATCAAAAGATTCTTGGGCGTATGTTCCATATCTATAAACTCCAGAATCTGCGTATCGTATCCCATCCGTTCTAACAGATTTGCCCGGATCCCGTCCGTAATCAAGGCAGAGATACGCTCTTTCAGTATGCCGTATTTTAAAATCGGTTCCAATTCCTGACAGTCGATCTGTTTATTGATCTCATGCTGACAGCAGGGTACTGACAAAATGACCTTTGCCCCCCACTTCACCGCTTTTTCCAAAGCATGGTCCGTCGCCGTATCGCAGGCGTGAAGGGTAACCACCATATCCGGCCGGCAGTCTCCCTCAAAGGCGGCGATATCCCCGCGAATAAATTTCAAAGCGCCGTCATAGCCGAGCTTTTCTGCCAGCGCATTGCATTTTAATATCACATCCTCCTTCAGATCCAGTCCAATGACACGAATGTCATATTGATTCAGTATTTTTAAATAATAATACATAGCAAAAGTCAGATAAGATTTACCGCAGCCAAAATCTATAATGTTAACAGTCCTGTCTTTTGGAAGTATAGGCAAAATATCCCTGATAAATTCCAAATACCGGTTAATCTGTTTAAATTTATCGTACTTTGCTTTTACGACCTTCCCGTCTTTATTCTGAACGCCGAGTTCAACTAAAAAAGGCGCCGGTTTTCCCTCTTCAAGAATATAGTTTTTCGCCCTGTTATGGGAAAGATCTATCTCCTTGCCTGACATTGTATTTTTCTTTACTTTTACCGTGACCGTTCCCTTTTTACTGACAAGCACCGTTCCCTTTAATTCTTTATTTTCCAGCTCTCCCTGTTTAAAATGATATCGGAAATTTTCAAGCAGTCTGGTTATCAGATCTTCCTTTGAAAAATTCTCATGAAACACTTTTGTCCCCGCATATATGGTTTCCTGAAACAATAACTTGTCCTTCACCATAACCGGCCTGATCTTTATCTTTTCCGCCCTTTCCCTGTTTTGGGGATTACTTAGAATGATCTGATATAAATTTTCGTTTATTCCGTCATACAACAAATTTTTAAGCCGTTCCATAAAAATCCTTATCTTCCATCCAATCCGTTTCCAGACCATTTTGGTCGTAGCAAAATATAGCCATAGCATTATTACACCATGACTATATTGTACTTATATTTGGGAAAAACCTCAACTAAAATTTCAAAATCCCTCTATGATTTGTGTGTCTTCTCTTATAAATCTCATAAAAAAGCAGAATTTGGATCATATCCCCTACCCTGTTCCATTTTTCCGGGTCTTCTTTTTCCTCTTCTTTTTCCTCTTCTCTTTTCATCTGGTTCAAAATATCGCCCGCCAACTGATACAACCGCATCTTATCAGGATACTCGTCGTATATCATACTGCCTTCATAATCGATCTTATCCAAAATAGAGGCAACCCTTTTCTGATATTTTTTCGCTTCTGTCGGATACATCTGCTGTAGATATTCCAGATCCCTCTGCACACTGTCTTCCTCCTGATAAAACAAAGGCATCGGATATGTCATATAAAAAGGAAGAATCCTATGATTATTCATCTCTTCGTTTACTCCCTCTCTGTTCTTTTATGATTATCATATGCAGTTCTCATTTCAAAAGTTTCACCAATCAGACAGGGAAAAAGCCTTTCCCCTACCCGCCGCGCCCCATGCATGGCCTTGGCGGCATATTTCCCCTGCATGGGGCTGCGTATAATACAAAACCGGACACCTTTTATAAAGTATCCGGTTTCATCCGTTTTATTTCAATACCTGAATACGGGCGATCGCTCTAAGCAACGCTGTCTCCGCCCTTGCCACATCGGTCTCGGGGGTTTTGCTCTTCAGCCTTTCTTCCGCCCTTGTTCTTGCCGCTTCCGCTCTTGCTTCATCAATCTCTTCCGGCCATTCTATGATCTCTGCAAGAATCGTTACCCTGTCCTGAAGGATCTCCACAAAGCCCGAATGAAGCGCCGCTTCTCTTACGCCGCCTTCCTGTGTAATCGTCAGAATGCCCGGTTTGATAATGACCGTCATGGGAACGTGGTTTTTGTATATGCCAATCTCTCCTTCCGTGGTATTAAATTCTACCATGGACGCTTCTTCCTCAAAAAACACTCTGTCAGGCGTAATTATTTTTAATAAAAAGTTTCTGTCATCTGCCATCCGCTCACCCCTTACTTCATACGGGCAAGTACGTCGTCGATGCTTCCTGCATTTAAGAAATAACTTTCAGGAACATTATCATGCTTACCTTCGAGAATTTCTTTAAAGCCTCTGATCGTCTCGCTGATCGGTACATATTTACCTTCATAGCCGGTAAACTGGGTTGCAACGAAGAACGGCTGTGAAAGGAATCTCTGTATCCTTCTCGCTCTGGCAACTACCAGCTTATCGTCTTCGGAAAGTTCGTCCATACCGAGAATAGCGATAATATCCTGAAGCTCTTTATATTTTTGTAAAATCTCCTGCACGCCGCGAGCCGTATTATAATGGTCTTCACCAAGGATTCTGGGATCCAGAATTCTCGAAGTAGACTCAAGCGGATCTACCGCAGGATAAATACCCAATTCCACGATGGAACGGGAAAGTACCGTTGTCGCATCCAAATGGGCGAAGGTCGTAGCCGGAGCCGGGTCTGTCAAGTCGTCGGCCGGTACATACACCGCCTGTACGGATGTGATGGAACCGTCTTTCGTAGATGTAATACGCTCCTGCAGAGCGCCCATCTCCGTCTGCAGCGTAGGCTGGTAGCCTACGGCGGAAGGCATACGTCCCAGCAGTGCGGACACCTCGGAACCTGCCTGCGTGAAACGGAAAATATTGTCAATGAACAAAAGCACGTCCTTACCGCCTTTATCACGGAAATACTCCGCCATGGTAAGTCCTGTCAGACCTACTCTCATTCTTGCTCCGGGCGGCTCGTTCATCTGACCAAATACCATCGTCGTCTTATCGATAACGCCGGATTCCATCATTTCATGATACAAGTCGTTTCCTTCCCTTGTTCTCTCTCCAACACCGGTAAATACGGAATATCCGCCATGCTCCGTAGCAATGTTACGGATCAGTTCCTGAATCAATACCGTTTTACCTACGCCGGCGCCGCCGAACAGACCGATCTTACCGCCTTTCTGATACGGACAAAGAAGGTCAACGACCTTGATACCCGTTTCAAGAAGCTCTGTCTGTGTCGACTGTTCTTTAAATTCCGGCGCCGGTCTGTGGATCGGCTCATAGCCTACGCCCTCTGGCGCCGGTTTATTATCGATGGGCTGCCCCAATACGTTGAAGATACGTCCCAACGTATTTTCACCTACCGGAACGGAAATCGGCGCGCCCGTTGCAACGGCCTCCATTCCCCTTACCAATCCGTCGGTAGAACCCATGGCAATACATCTTACCGTGTCGTCTCCCAGATGTTGTGATACTTCCACTATCAGATCTCCCGCCTCTTTTGTTGCAATCTTAATAGCTTCATTGATTTCAGGAAGTTTGCCTTCACTGAACTTAATGTCAAGTACCGCACCGATGATCTGAGTGATTTTACCTTTATTTAACTCTGCCATCTTTCTTTCCTTTCACTCTTAGTTTTTATGCAGGATGCCGCCGCTACGAAATAGCGTTGGCGCCTGCTATAATTTCGGTCAACTCTTGTGTGATAGAGCCCTGACGCGCTCTGTTATACATAAGAGTCAGATCGTCGATCATTTCTTCAGCATTGCTTGTAGCCGAATCCATTGCCTGCATTCTGGCGCCGTTTTCACTGGCTGCCGATTCTACCATCGCACCGAATACCAAGCTCGTTACATACTTAGGTATGATCATATCAAGCGCCTGATCGTCCTCCGGTTCGAAGTTCATAAGCGCCTGACCGGTCTTCTCCCCGTCGGTCTTTTCCTCTTCGATCTCTACCGGGAGCAGCTTTAACATCTTCGGTTCATGGCTTACCGTATTTTTAAACGATGTATAAGCAAGATAGATCTCGCCAATCTCACCGCTTTCAAAAGCCTCCAGTAAATCTTTACAGATATTCATCGCATCGATATAGAGCGGTTCTTCAATACAATCGGAATAATCCGCTTTTATTTCATAACCGTAACGTTTCAGGGTATCCCGCCCTTTACCGCCTATGGCATAAATGAAAAGTTCGTCTTTTTTCAGTTCTCCCTGCGTGACCAGTTTGATCACATTGGAGTTATATCCGCCCGCCAGCCCTCTGTTGGATGTGATCAGTATCATCGCCTTTTTCGGAGAATTGCCTGCTTTTAAATATCTGTGGTTCACACTGCCTGTTTTTGCAAGCATGGACGTTACCGTTTCATACATACACTCAAAATAGGATTTTGATTTTTCAGCACGTCCTTTTGCTCTCTGCAGCTTAACAGTAGAAACAAGTTTCATGGCTTTCGTAATCTGCTGGGTACTCTGAATACTGCCCTTACGCCTTTTTATGTCACGCATTGACGCCATATTGTCACCTTTTTCCCTCTCCGGCACACGGCTTACGCCATATGCTCACTTTCTGCTAGAACTGCTTTTTAAATTCCTCGATCGCTTTCTTTAACGTCTCTTCGGTCTCATCGGAAATCACTTTTTCATTTGCGATCTTCGACGGGACTTCAGGATATTTCGTATCCAGAAATTCAAAGAATTCCGTCTCAAAACGTGTGATATCCTCTACCGGGATATCTAATAAGTATTTATTGGTCGCTGCAAAAATAATGATGACCTGATATTGTACCGGCATCGGTTTATACTGCGGCTGTTTTAATATCTCTTTGATACGCTCGCCTTGTGCAAGCTTCTCTTTTGTATCCGCATCCAATTCGGAACCGAACTGTGCGAACGCTGCAAGCTCTCTATACTGTGCCAGCTCTGTACGGATAGGAGCCGCGATCTTTTTCATAGCTTTGATCTGCGCAGAACCGCCTACACGGGATACGGAAAGACCTGCGTTAACAGCCGGCCTGAAACCGGAGTTAAACATTTCCGTTTCCAAATAGATCTGCCCGTCAGTAATGGAAATAACATTGGTCGGAATATACGCCGAAACGTCACCTGCCTGCGTCTCAATGATCGGAAGCGCCGTAAGGGAACCTCCGCCGTAATCTTCCGACATGCGGGCCGCTCTTTCCAGCAGTCGCGAATGCAGGTAAAAAACGTCGCCCGGATAAGCCTCACGTCCTGGCGGCCTCTTTAACAGCAAGGACAGGGTACGGTATGCAGCGGCATGTTTCGTTAAATCGTCATATACGACCAAAACATCCTGTCCGCTGTCCATCCATTCCTCTCCGATTGCACATCCCGCATACGGTGCAATATATTGTAACGGCGCAAGCTCGCTTGCTGTAGACGCTACGATCGTGGTATAAGCCATCGCGCCATATTCTTCTAATGTTTTTACGATAGAGGCAACCGTAGAAGCCTTTTGGCCGATCGCCACATAGATACATTTCACACCCTGACCTTTCTGGTTGATGATCGTATCTATCGCGATTGCCGTCTTACCGGTCTGTCTGTCGCCGATAATAAGCTCACGCTGTCCCCTTCCGATGGGTACCATCGCATCAATCGCCTTGATACCTGTCTGGAGCGGCGTATCTACTGATTTTCTGGTGATAACGCCTGATGCTACTCTTTCTATTTTACGATATTTGTCTGTCTGAACCGGTCCTTTTCCGTCGATCGGCTGACCAAGAGCGTTGACAACACGTCCAAGCAATGCATCGCCTACCGGAACTTCAACTACACGGCCTGTTGTTTTTACAATATCGCCTTCGTTAATGTTCTTGTGACTTCCGAGAAGTACTGCGCCGACATTGTCCTCTTCCAAGTTAAGTACCATTCCGTATACTTCCCCGGGAAACTCCAAAAGCTCTCCCTGCATCGCATTTTCAAGTCCGTGCACACGAGCGATACCATCTGCTACCTGAATAACAGTACCTACATCGGACACTTCCAATTCCGACGCATATCTCTTGATCTGATCTTTAATGACAGAACTTATTTCTTCTGGTCTTAAATTCATGGATCTGTACGCACCTTTCTTTGTTTTTATGCCTTTATCCGCTCCCGCGGACTAGGGCTTACACATTTTTCGGATATACGAAAACCCCGTTTCACGTTAATTTCCTTACATTAGGATCGTGAAATTACTAATTTCATGCTATCCTAGTTGAATCTTCATAAGCTGTTTTTGAAGCTCATCTAATTTTGTACTGACACTGCTGTCCACAACCCTGTCCCCGATACGGATGACCATACCGCCGATCAAAGCCTTTTTCGTTGCAAAATGCATTTCCATCTGACGATACTTTGTCGTATGAAGCAGTTTTTCTTCAATCTGCTTTTTCTGAATTTCAGTTAAAGCCGCCGCCGTTTCCACATAGGCTACGCCGATTCCTTTATATTCCTTGACCTGATCAAGAAAATATTGCAGGATCTCTTCCGCCTCGCCGTAACGGTCTTTCTGGATGATCAATGTAAAGAATCCTACAAGTTCCTTGGAAACGCGTCCGTTTAAGATGTTCTCCATCACCTGTATCTTATCCTCTTTCAGAATCTTCGGGTGATTCATGAACTTCGTAAATTCTTCTTCTTTTTTCAGGATCCCGAGAAGCGCCTCGATCTCCTCCATGAAAGCGTCGACTTTTCCGTCTTCAACCGCTAATTCAAATAAAGCTTCCCCATATGTTTTCGAAATTAGCTTAGCCATGTGCTTTCACCTATTTCCTTTAAAGTTTCATTGATCAGGCTTTCCTGTACGGTCGTATCAATAGACGCGGCTACTACCTTTCCTGCCATTAATGATGCTATGGAAATCATTTCTTTCTTTACGTCGTCAGCAGCCTTTTTCTTCTCCAGCTCTGCCTCCTGTTTTGCCCTTGCCATGATCCCTGCGGCATTCTCTTTCGCGTCCGCTTCGATCTTCGCCGCGTTGGCAAGCGCTTTTTTCCGTGCGTCGCTCAGGATTGCTTCGGCTTCTTTATCAATATCTTTTAATTTGGCTTCATATTCAAGCTTCAAGCTTCTTGCGTCAGCCATGTCTTTTTCAGCCGTATCCAGTTCGTCCTTGATTTTGGCTTTTCTGCCTTCCAGCATTTTTCTTGCCGGATTGAACAAAAAGTAAGATAAGAACAAAAAGAGTACGAATACCGCGATGATCATAAGTATCGCGTCGGATAAAAGCTGAAAATCCAAGTTAAAGAGTCTTTCCATCTCCTGCCTCCTTCTTTTTATTCTCCGTGCTTCATTTCCAAAGAAATTATACTAACGGCTTTACGAATAAAAGAAGCATAGCAACCAACAGACCGTAAAGACCTGTCGTCTCTGCAACCGCCTGACCAAGAAGCATGGTAGAAGTAACGTCAGACTTCGCGCCCGGATTTCTTCCTACTGCTGCCGCTGCATGTCCCGCTGCGATACCCTGACCTACACCAGGTCCGATACCTGCGATAACTGCAAGGCCTGCGCCGATTGCTGAACATCCTAAAATAAATTCTGTATTAAACTCCATTATAAATTCCTCCTGTACTAAAATAGTATTGAAAATATTCAGTTTTGTTTTATTCTGATGGATATGCATTTGTAATATATGTCATAGTCAGCATACAGAATACATAAGTCTGGATCGCGCCTGAGAACAAGTCAAAGTATACATGAAGTACTGCAGGCCAGATGGTTGCGATCCATCCGAGCAATCCGTAAATAAGCGCCATCATAATTGTGCCTGATAAAACATTGGCGAACAAACGCAGCGACAATGAGATAGGAACTGCGATCTCACTGATCACGTTGATCGGGAACCAAATAGGCAGCCACGGCGGCAATGGCGAACACATATCTACCCAGATTGACTTTAATGAATTATGCCTGAACTGTACAAAATGGATCACACAAAACGTAATGATACCAAGCGCAAGCGTCGTTCCGTAATCTGCCGTAGGTGCTCTTAGCGTAAACAAACCCGATATGTTGCTGAACAGAATAAAAATGAAAATCGTACCGATATAATTTCGGAATGCAACCGCATAATTTCCCATTACTCCGTGCGCCATATTATCGAGCTTCTCCACTATCAGTTCGACAATGTTCTGGAATGTTCCGGGCACCTCGCTGGCATGCTTCATCGCTCTGTTTGCCGCTAATGCAAACCCCATTAAGACAAGCATCACGATAAGAATACAGACATGTGAGGTCGTTATCCAAACTGTCTGTCCGAAAATCTCATAAGAAAAGATTCCGTGGATCATAAAATCCATATTATCAGCTCCGGATAACAAAATACCCTGCTCCATATATTCACCTCCTTAACTTTCAGTCTTTTCTTTTGCAAGAAATCTGATAATTAATTTATGAGTAAACGGCTGCATATATGCCGCTACTTTCAATCCCATAATCCCTAAAAAAGCCGCTAAAGGATTGGTAAAGCCGTTGACCATGGTAATCCCCATGACCATAACGATTCCCACATATCTTATGATACTCTGCATCTGCAGTTTTTTACCCGCCGAATTTTCGTCAAGATCCAGCGCTTTATCAATGCTGCGGTACATATGCACCGCAGCCGCCATCGCCGTAACGATCCCGATCCAAAGGCCGCTGCTGTACGAAGCGAGCTGATTTGCCAAAACTGCGCCTGCAGCCTGACAGAGGATACCGAAAAGCAGGATCCCAATGAGCAGTTCTATCAGCGTTTTATTTACGCCTGCGATTTTCTCTTTCATAGCCGTGCTCTCCCTCTTTCCGCTCGTAAATCTTCTTTGCCAAAACAAAAATATTCCTGAATCCGGCAAGCGCCCCTGCAAAAAACAAAAGCACAAACCAAAATCCGGTTCCGAACTTTTTATCCATATACATTCCAAGAAAAGAACACAAAAAGATAGGAACCAGTATATTGATGGAAAATTGCATGATCAAAGACAAACTATGGTATACCGAACGATTATATTTCACCTGTACTCTCTTTCTCCGGCTTTATCTAATACGCGTTCACCCTCCGATGACCGCCGCCATTCCAATTTTTATATAAATTTAATAATACATTGTAAATTATATCTATTTTTTGCTCTAATGTCTAGTAAATTGAGACATTTTCATTGACTTTTCTTCTATACGATAGTAGTATTTTGAACAAACAAAGAATTAACGGCACTTAAAAATCTTACTATTTTAGGAAACCCGACAATATAAATTCCAGATCCGGAGGATGTCTATGCAGGATTTAAAGCTGTTCCGTAAACGTATTATCCCTGACGAATGCATTTTTTTAAAGGATGATATCATTTTGTTTTCCGACGAGGATATCATTGTTACAAAGTGGAATGTAATAAGGCCCAAAAAAGATCTCCACCACGGTTATTCCTGTTATTTTTTAAAAGAAGGCTTCAAAGTAAGCAAATTTTATAAAGAAGACAATTCGTTACTGTACTGGTATTGTGATATTGTCGACTATACTTATCAAGATGAGGAAAACGCACTGATTTCCACAGACCTGCTTGCCGACGTGGCTATCCTGCCGGACGGCTCCGTCCGGGTCATGGATCTGGATGAGCTTGCAGAAGTTCTGGATAGCGGCGCGCTGTCCGTTCCCCTCATAAAGCTTGCGCTGCTGCGGCTGAACCGTCTGCTTTCCATCATCTACTCCGGTGGCTTTGACAAATTAAAAATACATATTGAAGAAAGGGAAGATTAAACTCTTCCCTTTTTGTGTTTTCCCTGAAATATGTTTGTAAAATGCTTTCCGGCAGATGTGCGTCGCTCAATAGAAAATATGTCCCCCGATCTGCGTGCCGCTCAGCCCTTCTATGGGCGTCCTAAAGTATACGCAGTTTCCTACGTTCGTCACACCCGCCATTGCCTCGTCCGCCGCCCTATAGCAGTCCGCCGTTGCCCTTCCTTCCGCAAGAGCAAGCGCAAGACGGCCGCTGGCCACCGGAGAAAACTGCTTGTTTTGATAAATAACACCCACTATAGTATCAGGATAAACAGAACTTAGCACTCTGTTAATGACGACCGCGCCCACTGCTACCTGCCCTTCGTAAGGTTCCGCCCCCGCTTCGCAATAGATCAGATTGGCAAGCAGATAACGGTCGCCGTCCGCAAACGTCACTTCGGAAATATCCCTTTTGGCAGAATTAGCCGCCAACTGTGACATGGCAATTTCTTCGGCAAGTTTTTTCTTTAAATATTCTATATTTTCTTCCTTTTTTTTGATCTCCTGTTCATAGGCAAGCGCCTCTGCCTCCGCATTCGAAATCTGATCGGAATATTGGGCGATATTATTCGTGGTGGAGCTTACCAGCCCGGCTACACGGCTCTTTTCCACCTCTGCCTTCGCCTTTAGTTCTTCCAATGTCTCTCTTTCCTCCTGCAGGCGGTTTTCTTCCTCTTCGATCAGCTTTACCGTTTCCTGATACTCCTCCAGCATCTTTTTATCATACTTCGCTATTTGTTCCATATAGTTGCTGTAGTTGAGAAATTCCGCAAAACTCCCCGCGTTTAAGAGCATCTCTATCAATACGAAATCCTGTCTTTCATACATAAACTGGATTCTCTTTTTCATTGCCTCATACTGCTCTTTTTCTGTGTTCGTTGCTTCGTCCAGCGCCTTTTGGGTCACTTCAATCTCTAACTCCGTCGTAGAGATCATCTCTTCCAATTCCTCCAGATTATCGCTGACCTGACTGAGCTGGCTGTTTAAGCTGGAAAGCTTTCCTTTGAGCGTATTCTGTTCTTCTTTCAGTCCCTCTATATTTTCCCGTGTATCTTCCAGCTTTTCCTGCGTGTTTTCTTTTTCCTGCTCCGCCTGATCTAATTTTTCCCGCGTAGTAGTGGCATAAGAGGTAAAGGGAATAACAGACATTAAAATAACAATCGTTATTACAGATAAATATCTGCGTTTATCCCGAAATTCCATCCGCCTCACCGCCTTTCTTCTTCCAAATGCCTGATTATTTGTATATCCGAACAATATTCTCGCACATTTCAAATTACATATCAATCGTTACTTTTCTTCCCGTATGCTGGTACTGGTAATATCTTACTCCCGCCGCATCCAGCATCCTTTTAGACGCCCTGTTTCCGGGACTGCCTTCATATTTATCGCTTGCGTATACGATCGTTCTGATCCCCGCCTGAATGATCGCTTTGGCGCACTCGTTACACGGAAATAAAGACACATAAATCTTGGCCCCTTCCAGACTGCCTCCCCGGTAATTCAAAATGGCGTTCAGCTCGCTATGGGTCACGAACGCGTATTTCGTTTCCGTCATTTCATTCCCTTCTCTTTCCCACGGAAATTCATCGTCTGAGCAGCCGTTAGGAAATCCGTTATATCCCATAGAAAGTATTTTATTATCTTCGCTTACGATACAGGCGCCCACCTGTGTGCTCGGATCTTTTGAACGCATTCCCGAAAGCATGGATATTCCCATAAAATACTCGTCCCACGATATGTAATCCTGCCGTTTCATATCCGTTTCTTATCTCCCTTCGATCAGTCCGACTCTTCTCTTATGTTTTTCCTCTTCCGAAAACTCGGTATTTAAAAATGTCTCTACGATCTCAAGGGCCATATTGGTTCCAATCATAGCGCCTCCCAATGCAAGCATATTGGCATCGTTATGTAGTCTGGTCATTTTAGCGGAAAGCGGCTCGCTGCAAAGCGCGCACCGGACTCCTTTTACTTTATTTGCCGCTATGGAGATCCCGATCCCAGTAGTACAGATCACGATCCCCTTTTCGCAGGTTCCGTCCGCCACCGCTTCCGCCGCCGCGCGTCCGAAATCCGGATAATCGCAGGAGTTTTTATCATTACAGCCGAAATCCTTATATTCGATCCGGTTCTGCTCCAAATATCTTTTTACCTCCTGTTTTAAATCAAATCCGCCGTGGTCACATCCTAATGCTATCATATTGCCTCCTTCTGCCACTTGTCTATGGCATTTTTATCCTGATATCATGTTGCATTTCGTCTTCGTTTCGCTGAATGAACGTCTCTCCCGCATATTCCACGCGATGCCCTGCCGCTTTTAAAAGTCTGTTCATAATAGCCTGTCCAAATCCGGTGTTTTCAAATGCTTCTGAATAGATCACCGTAACGTCTTCATCGTCAAATTCCCGCAAGATCCGGTACAGTTCTTTGGCTACCGTTTCTTCCTTTTGCCGGTTTCCCGCACTCTTCACACTGTCGGCCCTGTAAAGAGCCGCCGTTTCCGCCGTGCCGATCACTCCTACTTTTTCACCCTTTTTACGCATCTGCTCCGCCCGTTCGTTAATGGCCTGAATCACCTTTTGTTCTTCGCCGGCAACAATCGTAAGCGTGCCTTTGGGCGCATAATGTCTGTATTTCATGCCCGGCGCCTTCGGAGCCTTACCGGTATCTGCCTGCAAAATAGTCCGGTCCAGCGCTACCGGTATTTTTAAAGTTTCTTCCAACATTTCCTTTGTAATATATCCGGGGCGAAGGATCATAGGTTTCCCTTCCGTCAGATCTACGATCGTAGATTCCAGCCCAATGCCCACCGCGCCTCCGTCCAAAATCATCTCGATCCGGCCGTCCATATCCTCTTTCACAAAACGCGCCTGCGTAGGGCTTGGTTTCCCTGACGTATTGGCGCTCGGCGCCGCAATATAACCGCCTGCTGCCCGGATCAGCGCCAATGCAGTATTATGCTTCGGCATTCGTACCGCGACCGTATCCAGCCCACCCGTTGTTTCCAACGGCACTTTCTCTGATTTCTTTAAGATCATGGTAAGAGGCCCCGGCCAGTATCTGGCCGCAAGCTTTTCCGCCATTTCCGGTATCATCTCTACGATCGGCCCGAGCATATCCATATCTGCAATATGTACGATCAGCGGATTATCGCTGGGACGTCCTTTTGCCGCATAGATCTTTTTGGAAGATTCCCTGTTCAGCGCGTCCCCTCCAAGCCCGTATACCGTCTCCGTCGGAAACGCCACCAGGCCGCCTTCTTTCAATATATCGCCTGCACGCTTGATGATCTCCATATCGATTTCGGTTTCATCAACGACTGCAACCTCTGTTTTCATACCGGTCTCCCGCTTTCCTTCTCATTATTCCTGTTTTTGCGTCTTTAGTATATCATACTCCCTTTTCTAAGAAAAGCGGTATTTCTGCAATTCCGGTAATTCGGTTTCAAACCTGATCCCGTCCCTGCAAAAATCTCTTCCGTTTTATAGGATCCGGTCGTTTATATATTGAAGGATCCCCAAATGGATCGCCCATGCCATCCGCTCCTGATACAGTTGGTCGGTCAGTGCGCCCGCCTCCTGACTGTTTGATAAAAAACCGCATTCTACTATAACAATAGGTGAAGACGTCTTTTTCAGCAGATAATAACTGTCGTTTGCTTTTTCCACTCTTGTGTTGGAAGGGTCGATATCTTCCACCAGCCTTCTCTGTAAAAATCCTGCAAGCTCTTTCCCTTCCGTACTGTTCGTATAATAAAAGACTTGCGCGCCGTGCACATATTCTTCGTGGTAACTGTTTTGATGGATACTGACCGTGACTACCGGCTTCGCCTCTTCGATAATGCCGATCCTGTTTTTCATATCCTGTACTTTCTTATTAGAATCCGTTTCTTTATACAATCCGATATCAGATTCCCTTGTCATAACGACCTCAATATCGTCCGCCTCCAAAAATTCCCTGACCATCTTAGCGATCTCCAGATTCACGTCCTTTTCCAAAGCGCCGTTTATTCCTACCTTTCCGGGGTCAAAGCCGCCGTGTCCCGCATCTATGACGACACATGGCTTTTTTTTCTCCGTTTCCACCTTTCCCGAATTGACTCTTTGTATCGTTTCTTTTCCTGCACAGTACACGGAAACGATACATAAGGCCAGCGCTCCTAAACGTACCGCCCACCGTTTCTTGTTTTTCAGATTGAATCTCATTTCATCATTTCCACAAGCTTTTTTAATATATATGTATATTTTACGGAAAAAATGAAAACCGTCCGAGGGACAGTTCCCTGCCCCCGGACGACCCTTTATTCTTTCATATAATTTTCAATCAGATTCCAGGCCTCCGCGTTTTCCAGACCGAGTTTCCACTCCGCCACTCCGCCCAGCTTATAATTACCCATTACGCCCAGTTTTTCCTCCAAAGCCTGTAGATCTTCCAGCCAGACCTGATAGAAAACATCCCCAATCTGCGCCTCTCCGTAATTATGACCCGTTTCTTCGTTCCAATACGTCTCGATCCCGTTGTCTGCTACAAACTGCGCCGCCGCATCCATAGAAACGGATTCGCAGCTTAAACTTCCGCCTTCGGTTTTCCAAATTCTCGTGAAAAACGGCACCGCATTGATCACTTTCTGCTCCGGCACGACGGCTATCGTGTCCGCAATACCGTTTGACACAAAATCAATCGATGCCACCGGCCCTGCTTCGGAACTGCCGGAATAATGTTCATCATATCCCATGATAATGATATAATCCGCAAAAAGCCCCTGTTCTTTCCTATTATAATGATTGGTATAACTGGTAGGAACGTAATTGTCCACCGAAAGCACAATCCCTTCCTTCCTGCATACTACGGAAAGCTCTCTGATAAACTGGATATAGTCGTCGCCCGCATCCATAGGTATTTCTTCAAAGTCTATATTGATCCCGTCAATTTGATAATCTTTTACTGTCTGCACAAGATTACTTATCAGATTTGCCCTGACGGAAGTCGAAGAAAGTATCGTTTTCGTATCAATCTCCGTACTGAAATTATCAATCAGCGCCCAAACTTCCAATCCCATATCATGAGCCTGCTGCACATAAGACGTTGAGGCAATACTGGTAAAATTTCCGGCATTATCCGACAGTTTAAACCATGTAGGGGAAATCACGTTCACATCCTTCGTAGGAGCAAGTACGGAAGGAAACATACTGTTTGCGTCTGCATTCCACACCTGATGCCATGCCAGATTGACCTTGTAATCTCTTGTAAGACTGGTATATTCCGGTTCCGTATAATCCGTTACCGGAACCCGCTCCGCGGTAGTTTCCCCTGAAAGGCGCTTATTCTCCACATACCCGATCACGGCGTCTTTTGTCTTAACCTTAGACCATGTTTCCATCGTCTCCAATACGGTTACGGTATCGCCTTTCGACACGTTTTTTAAAATATCGCTTTTCACGCCGCCCTGATATCTTACTGCAGTATCCTTTTCTATCTGCGCCGTTTTCTCTTCTCCCCACTCCGTATAGACCTGCATACGGTTCGGCTCCGTAAACACCGCATAGGAAAAATTACAGTAATTTTTCACATATTCTGCGGCAATATATAAGGTTTCTCCTTCATATAAAGAAAGCGGATAGCCCTCCTCGACGGGAGAACCTTCTTTTATATAAGTATGGCTGCCTATCTCCGTCCGCACCGTATCGACAGGCGTCGTATAAAGCAGCAGTCCTTCTGTTTTATCTACATAAAAACGGTCGTTCAGATATTTGCGTACCGTTGCATAGTCAAAATAATAAATTCCATCTTTCAATAACGCCTTTTCTTCCACAAGCTCGTCCTGCAGGATGATCGCAGTCTCCCCTTCTTCATTTAAGGCATAATATTCGTTTAGATCCGCGTATTCCTTAGAATAGGAATATCGTTCCAAAAACTTTGTCCCTGCATATACCCCGCCTATCAGTATAATGAGGACAATCGCAACGATGACCGGAATCGCTTTTTTCATTAATCCAGCTCCTTTCTGACTGTCCTCTATTATAACAAACTATTCTCTTACCGTCATTACCAATTTTGACATTTTTCAGGCCAAAAGGCATTCTTTTGGCTTTTTTGTTTTATGTTCCGCAATTTCCGCCAGATACAAATCTACAAGAGGGGCCGTTTCTCTGTGTTTTTATCATAGGCGGAATAGACCTTATGTGCCGTACCGTTACCGGTCCGGCACGCTAGCGGTCATAAAAACTGATCTTGTCATATCTTACTTCCGTAAGTTTTCCACGATCGTTCAGTACATAATCCGGCATGTAAGACATTTCTTCGTTTACGCAGCATCTTACAATCGCTTCCGGTGTGCTCTGCTTACCCTCCAGATACAATCTGGCTCCGTTCTGCACTGCTCTTTCTAAATTGCATTTTAATTTTTCTTTTTCCGTTTCCTCTAAAAGCATCTATGCATTCCCCCGTAATCCCCTAAATTTTTTATACAAACTGTTCCAAAAGCAGGTTCGTGATATATAGTTTGTATTTTCCATTATACTTTCGTAAAAAAATGACGATAATAAAATAGAATCAAGAGATACCCGGATGCACATAATATATTAGTATACCCGATAAATAATAGATAAATAAAAATATGGATAAAAATATTTTTTCTTTGAATTATAAGTCGATAAATTTTGGAATTTTTCTGATTTTTTTGATCAAGCGTATTCCTTAAGCTTGTAAGACATCCTTTTATAATTTACTGCTGATTGCATATAAGATAATAAGGATTCCGAAATCGTCCATAAGGACAGATAAGACTAAAGATTTAAAGTAAGTCTTAAATTAATAATGTGGATAAGCACCCACATTTTTGTCTATTATTATATTGCCTCCTTTCGGTGCAGATTATCCGAAAGTATCTCTGAGTGTTATTATATTCATAATTTCCAAATAATGCAAGAAAAATTTTCAAATTATGAAAATTTTTTAAACACTTTTCGAGTTCTATTGACTAAATATCGCGAAAAGTATATAAATTATAATATACTTTACACTCTGTATATTATGAAGTCCAAGGAACAAACTGCAGTTTTTGCAGTATCTTATAGTAAGGATGTGATAGCATGAAAATAGAAAAAGTAAATGACCACCAGATTCGTTGTACCCTGACAAGGGAAGATTTGGCTGACCGCGAATTAAAAATCAGCGAACTCGCTTATGGAACAGAAAAAGCAAAAAGTCTTTTCCGTGATATGATGCAGCAGGCATCTTTTGAATTTGGTTTTGAAGCTGAAGATATACCGCTTATGATCGAAGCTATCCCTCTGAATTCCGAATGCATCGTGTTGATCATCACCAAAGTAGAGGATCCGGAGGAGCTGGATACCCGTTTTTCAAAATTTGCCCCCTCTGTTCACGACGGTGAGGAGGAGGACAGCGATTACTTTTTGGATGAACTCACCGAAGGCGCAGACGAAGTTTTGGATCTGTTCAAGCGGATTCATAACGAAACGCTTGATAATGCGTCGTCTATCTCCCAGAAAGAGTCTCCGAAGCCTGTAAAAAAGAACGCGGAAAAGCAGAATACGGAAATGACCAGAATCTTTTCTTTCCATTCGCTTCACGAGCTTGTGCGCCTTTCGCATATATTACGCGATAATTACCGCGAAACAAATTCTCTTTATAAATACGAAACGGCAGGACGTTACCTGTTAACCGTTTCCAAAGGAGAACATACTCCCGAGGAGTACAACAAAATCTGCAACATACTTTCCGAGTACGGAAACCTTGAGCGGTTTGCGTCCGCAAGCGAAGCTTATTTGGAAGAACATTATGTGCCGGTCATCAAAAATACTGCGCTGCAGTCATTGGCACAAATTTAACGCCGCCTTAAATCGAGCAGGGGAAAGGACTTTCCCCTGCATAAGCTACGCTAAAAACAGGCAGATAGAGCCGGACGGCTTTATCTGCCTGTTTTTAGCGTAGCCGATTTAATCATGTTATAATGCGGAGAGCTTTTCCATAATGTCATTGATCTCCATCCCGTGGACCATGACCGCCTCTTCCAGACTCTCTCCCTGTGCGGAAGGACATCCGAGACAATGCATTCCGGCTTCCATCAGAATGGGCGCTGCATCCGGATATGCCCTTAAGATTTCTCCGATCGTCATTTCTTTCGTTATATCTGCCATATTTAGACCTCCTTTGTGACAGGCGACAAAAAATTTGCGGTGCCGGCGGCAGTCTGACGGGCAGACTCATGCCGAATGTGCAAATTTGATGCATCCTTTTTGTGAAATTTGGAACAATTCATAGTATAATACTTTCCCGCCCTTCTGGCAAGCTATTCATTTTTTATTGTTTTTTTATAAAAACATAAGGAAAAATGGCCATTTTGTACAGAAAAAAGTACACTGGCTCACTTGACGCGGGACGCCAGAAACCCTATAATGATTTCATAAAGACCAGCATGTTTCATGCATAACGACGCTGTATCCTTTATAGCGTTTCGGGTTTCATACCCGGTGATATATCAATCAAAATTTATTTTATAGGAGGCTATTTCAAAATGAGACCAGAATGGAAAGATTTTGTAAGCGGAAAATGGGAAAACGAAGTAAACGTTCGCGACTTCATCCAGAGAAACTATCATCCGTATGACGGTGACGAGTCCTTCTTGGCTGAAGCTACCCAGAACACAAAGGATCTGTGGGCACAGGTTCTTGACCTTCAGAAAAAAGAACGTGAAGCCGGCGGAGTCCTTGATATGGATACAAAGGTTGTATCTACCATCACTTCCCATGGCCCGGGATACTTAGACAAGAGCAAAGAGACGATCGTAGGTTTCCAGACAGACAAACCTTTCAAACGTTCCTTACAGCCTTACGGCGGTATCAGAATGGCAGAGAAAGCTTGTTCGGACAACGGTTACGAAGTGGATCCTGAAATCAGTGAATTTTTCTCGACACACAGAAAAACACACAATGCAGGATGCTTCGACGCATACAATCAGGAAATGAGAGCATGCCGTTCTTCCCATATCATCACAGGTCTTCCGGATGCTTACGGACGCGGACGTATCATCGGCGACTACAGACGTGTTGCTTTATATGGTATCGACTACCTGATCGAAGACAAACAGGCACAGAAAGATTCTACCGGACGTGTTATGACTGATGAAGTGATCCGTCTTCGCGAAGAACTTTCAGAGCAGATGGTAGCTCTTAAGATGATGAAGGAAATGGCTGCTTCTTACGGATGCGATATTTCCAAACCTGCTACAAACGTACAGGAAGCAATTCAGGCAGTATACTTCGGTTACCTTTGTGCAGTAAAAGAGCAGAACGGCGCGGCTATGTCCCTTGGACGTACTTCTACCTTCCTTGACTGCTACGCTGAAAGAGATCTGGCTAACGGAACCTTTACGGAAGAGCAGATTCAGGAATTTGTAGATCACTTTATTATGAAATTACGCTGCATCAAGTTTGCCCGTACACCTGAATATAATCAGATCTTTGCAGGAGATCCGGTATGGGTAACGGAGTCCTTAGGCGGTGTTGGCGTTGACGGACGTCCGATGGTAACAAAGATGTCCTTCCGTTACTTACACACATTGACAAACTTAGGACCTTCTCCGGAGCCGAACTTAACGGTTCTTTGGTCTACAAGACTTCCTGAAAGCTGGAAGAAATACTGCGCTAAGATGTCTATTCAGACTTCTTCCATCCAGTATGAGAACGACGACCTTATGAGAGTAACGCACGGCGACGATTACGGTATCGCATGCTGCGTATCTTCTATGGTAATCGGTAAAGAAATGCAGTTCTTCGGCGCTCGCGCTAACGTTGCTAAATGTCTGCTTTACGCTTTGAACGGCGGTGTGGATGAAGTAACAAAGAAACAGGTAGGTCCGAAATACCGTCCGGTTGAAGGCGACGTACTTGATTATGACGATGTATACGCTAAATTCATGGATATGTTAGAGTGGCAGGCTGACGTATATGTAAATACGCTGAACATCATCCACTATATGCATGATAAATATTGCTACGAAAGAGCGGAAATGGCTCTTCATGACAGAGATGTAAAACGTTACTTCGCAACGGGCGTTGCAGGTCTTTCCATCGTAGCTGACTCTTTATCCGCTATCAAATACGCTAAAGTAGAAGTAGTTCGTGATGAAGACGGCGTGATCGTAGACTTTAAGACAACCGGCGAATTCCCGAAATACGGTAATGACGACGACCGTGTTGACTTGATTGCTCAGGATATCGTTCATAAATTTATGACTGCAATCAGAAGACACCACACTTACAGAGAAGGTGTGCCGACAACTTCTATCCTTACCATTACGTCTAACGTAACTTATGGTAAAGCTACAGGTAACACACCTGACGGACGTAAGAAAGGCCAGCCGTTTGCTCCGGGCGCTAACCCGATGCACGGACGCGATACTCATGGTGCGGTAGCATCCCTTTCTTCCGTATCCAAACTTCCGTTCAAGGATGCACAGGATGGTATTTCCAATACCTTTACTATTATTCCGGGTGCTCTCGGAAAAGAGGATCAGGTATTCTCCGGTGACCTTGAATTAGACTTAAACAATTAACAGCCTTTAAAGAAAGCGAGGAACACTTATGGATGACAAACAAATGATTGACGATCTGGTTAAAATGTTGGACTCCGGCATGGCAGAGGGCGTAGGGCATATGAATATCGATTGCGATTCAGAAAACGAAAGCGACAAATCCGTTCAGACTATGGGATGTACGGATTGCTCCAGAACCCCTTTAGCATGCAGTGTTCCTACTCTTCATCAGGGATTAGACGATTACGAATAGTACTAAAAAATTATATGGAGGTATATTACTATGGCAGCAAATACAGCACAGGTAGATAACTTAGTTTCCTTATTAGACGGTTATGCAACAAAAGGCGGACATCACCTTAATGTTAACGTTCTTAACAGAGATATGTTATTAGACGCTCAGAAACATCCTGAGAACTATCCGCAGTTAACGATCCGTGTATCCGGATATGCAGTTAACTTCATTAAGTTAACACCGGAACAGCAGGCTGACGTTATTTCCCGTACATTCCATGAATCAGTTTAAATTTCCGGAATAGGGTAATGTTCCTGTAAAAATGGATCATAATATATGTATTCTTTGGCATATATAAAAGCGGCTGTCGCTTTAACGATGATAAATCGCGAAGCGGCAGCCTTTTTCTTTCATCTGGTGAGACGATTCACCCTGTCATTTTTTCACTTTCTCGATAAAAAAGGAATAACAAATATCTTCTTCCGCACTGATATGATATGCTTCTTCCACATCGGCGCCCCAGCTATCAATGCCCCCTACTCCTCTGACGGCGCCTAATATCGATACTACGGTTCGCCTTGCAGGCGGTAACTCCTCATGGTGGGTAGCATTTTCCAGCTCTTCCGCCGTATAGGGGATACAAACAAAGGCAAAATTCTCCTCCGCTGCACGAAATGCAAGCCCGAAACTTTCTTTTTTTGAGGTGTCCATACTATTATTTTTATCCGCATTGTTTAACGTTGTGCTCCTGTATACCTTTACCCACTTCGTATCCATATGCACGTTACAGTCCTGCGGCACCAGATACTTCGTTACAGGCAGACCATCTACCTTGTATACGCCCGGGATTCCGCCAGCCATCCTGTCAGGATAAGTCTCGCCGGAAAGTCCTTCATATTCAAAACCATCCGCTTTGGTCGGCATAATGAACCGCATACCGAACACAGGCAGATCGGGAAGTCCCTCTTTTCCATAATAATGCACATCCACACGGATCAGCCCTTCCCCGTCCACTTCGTACACAACGGATACCAGCGCCGAAGGCGCGGTAAGCGTTTCATACACAAAAGTAACCGTTATTTTTTCCGCCGTTTCCTCTCCCGTGTACCGGTTATTTTCCGGCGCTTTCGGCAGTATAATATCTTTCCCGTCCACTTTTACTTTTACAGCCGCACAGTTCACAAACATATCCGTTGCCAGCCAAACGCCGGATTCCCGATAAAATTTATTACCTCTGTCGTTGTCCGTAAGCGCTCTCCAAAACGTAGGCTTAGGCGTGCGGTACAGCCATTCTTTCCCATTTATGACCAGTGATTCCAATCCGCCGGTCTGATAAGAAAAGATATAAGAAAAATCTTCACCGTGCAGCCCTATCGTCACATCTCCAAATACAATATGCAATCTCTTATCTGTACAAGCCATAATAATATTTCACCTCCTGCAATGCCGGTTTTTCCGTTCTGTCTGCAAAAATAATACCGTTTCCTGAAAATTCATAGTCCGCCGGACGGTCGTCAAAGTCCCCGCCATAGCGCAGCACCCGCTCTCCCGTCACCTCGTCCGTCATCCAGAGCGCCTGATCGATATAGTCCCATATGAATCCGCCCTGATACATTTCAAACCGTTCCAGTAAATCTATATAAGATTTCATCCCTCCTAAAGAATTTCCCATATCATGCATATATTCACATAATATAAACGGTTTTTTCGGATCGTCCGAAAGGTATTCTGCAATCTCCTCCGGTCTGGCGTACATCCGGCTCTCCATATCGGAAATCCGGTCTTCGTAGGCACGGTTATGAACAACGCCTTCATAATGCACCAGCCTGCTTTCGTCCTTTTCTTTAAAATAATCGTTCATTTCCGCAATATTTTCGCCTGCATAAGATTCGTTTCCCAAAGACCAGAATAATATGGACGGATGATTCTTAAAAGTCTCAAAATTAGTTCTCGCCCTGTCCAAAACGACTTCCTTCCATTCGGGGAAACTGCCCGGTACGTTCCAGGAAGGCTCTATACCTCCGCCTTTCTGCCATGACCCATGGGATTCCAGATTCGTCTCCGACATGACATAAATGCCGTTCTCATCGCATAAATAATACCATGCAATCTGATCCGGATAATGGCAAGTCCTCACTGCATTGATATTGTTTTCTTTAAACAGCCTGATATCAAAGTCCATATCCTTTTTTGTGATGCATCTGCCGCCATCCGCACTCCACTCATGACGGTTAACGCCGTTGATGACTAACCGCCTGCCATTTAAGAGCATGATCTTGTCTTTAATCTCTATTCTGCGGAAACCGATCCGTAACGGCGAAATCTCAATTACATTTTTGTTCTTGTCTGTCAAGGTTATTGTAAGCGTATATAAATAAGGTTCTTTATTATCCCAGACCGTCACATTTTCAAGTGTCTGCGCCGGAAGAATCATATTCTCTTCTGCCGGAAGGGTTCCCTGCATACATTGTTTTCCGTCTTTATCACACAGTGTAAAATCAACGGATATTCCTTCGAAGGAAACGGCTTCCCCTTCTTCTTCCGACAGCTTCATCTCCACCGAAAGCCGGCCAGTCCGGTTATCCTCTAAAAGTGCGGGTTTTACCCAGACGTCCTCCATGTGTACCGCCGGTTTTGCATAAAGCGTCACATCCCTGAAAATACCGAAGAAACGAAAGAAATCCTGATCTTCCAAGAATGCCGCCGTACTTCTTTTATGCACTTCGATTGCTAAAAGATTGTCCTTCTCCCTTATATACGGTGTCAGATCAAATTCTGACGGCGTAAAGCTGTCCTCCGCATATCCTACGAAACTGCCGTTCAGCCACAGATACATCGCCTGTTCCACACCTTCTAACCGGATGCAGACTCTTTTCCCGCGAAGGCCCTCATTCAAATCGAACCTGCATACATAGGACCCTACAGGATTATAGTCAGCCTCACTGAAGCTCCCTTCCGTACCGTCCCATCCTTTCGCCGTATACGCCGGTCTTCTGTAGAAATGTCCTTCCCACGGATACATCGTATTGATATAGTGAATCTTATCGTAACCCGCTAGTTCGATATGTCCCGGTACCCGGATCCGTTCAAAGGAACTTCTGTCAAAATCTTCCTTATAAAATTCCGACGGCCTGCTTTTTGCATTGACGGAATAACAAAATTCCCATTCTCCGTTTAAAGACTGCAAAAGTCCGCTTTCACCCGTCTCATACGCCTCTCTGCTCTCAAAGAAGCAATGGTCGCTATGGGCCGGAAGTTGATTTACCCGAAAGACCTCCGGCTGATCCAGCCATTTTAAATCTGCGTTCATTTGATACCCTCCATTCTTATATTGATTTATAAAACAATTTCATCAATTTTCTTCAATTCTTCTTCCGAAAAACATGTGTTATTTACTATCCCACAGTTGTCCAAAATCTGCGACGGCTTAGACGCGCCAATAAGAACACTTGTTATCTCATTATCTTTGAGAACCCAGCTAAGCGCCATTTGAGCAAGGCTCTGACCTCTTTGCCGCGCAATTTCATTTAAAGCCCTGATCTGCGCAAGCTTTTCCTCTACCTGCTCTTTATGAAGAAACCGCCCGTCCGTGCAAATACGGCTGTCTGCCGGAATCCCGTCCAGATAACGGTCTGTCAGCAGTCCCTGTGCCAAAGGGCTAAATGCAATCACGCCTTTCCCTTCCTCTGCCGCCGCTTTTTTCAGCCCGTTATGCTCAATAGTCCTATTAAAAATAGAATAACAATTTTGATTAATAATAAAAGGACATTTCAGTTCCATTAAAATAACAGTTGCTTTTTTCAGAGTTTCCCCGTCATAGTTTGAAAGCCCTACATAAAGGGCCTTTCCGCTCTTCACTGCGCTGTCCAGCGCTCCCATCGTTTCTTCCAAAGGCGTTTCCGGATCCATCCTGTGATGATAAAAGATATCCACATATTCCAGCCCCATCCGTTTCAGGCTTTGATCCAGACTTGCCAAAAGATATTTCCGGCTCCCAAAATTGCCATAGGGGCCCTCCCACATATCGTATCCGGCCTTTGTGCTGACGATGATCTCGTCTCGGTATGCGTGCATTTCCTCTTTTAATATCCTGCCGAAATTTCTTTCCGCGCTTCCCGGCTCAGGCCCATAGTTATTGGCCAGATCGAAATGGGTAATCCCTTGGTCAAACGCCGTAAAGCACATTTCTTTCATATTTTCATAGTCCCCGTTGGAGCCGAAATTGTGCCATAGCCCTAGAGACAACAGCGGAAGTTTTAATCCGCTCCTCCCCGTCCTGTTATATACCATATTGTCATATCGTTCCTTTTTTGCCTGATACCCCATATCTTACCTGCTCCTTTCACAATACCAATCACAAAACCCACTCACTAACCCTCATACAAGACCTGACAGTCCTTCCCCCAAAAGCGATTCCCTACTTATGAACAATTTCATATCCGTTATCGTTCCATTCTTTCATATAATTTCTGTCTTTGATCTGTCCAATCGCCTCTTTTGCTTTCACCTCCGGCTCACGGATATTTTTCGCCACTTTATATTCCGTAGATGATCCGTTGTTTCGTATACTTCATCATAAGTAATATCCTCTCGTTATTAACATTTCAAAACCGTCTGCACCGACCGGCAGCGGCTTCGTTTTCATGGCCCATCCCCGTTTCTCTTATTATTGTTATTATAAACCACTTCTTGGTAATTGCATACCATTTTATATACTTCGCTGCAGTATGGCCAATCCAAAATCAATATTTCCTCTGCATGGATCTGCGCATAAAAAATTTACCCACAAAACTTATTTTGTGAGTAAATTTATCCATCTATGTGAAAATCCTGTTCAACTGCTCTCCGGGCGCTTTTATAAATTCTTTCCAGCCGCATAATTCAACGATTGTATCATGTTCCAGATCGATCACCGAAAGCTTTCCTGCTTTCGCGTTCCATACAAGCGCCAGATCACTATAATCTTCTATGGATGCGGCAATCGAAAGATATTTTTTTCTCTGCCATTTTATTTCCTGCAGATCCATATAGGAGTAGAACTCCAGCGCCTTTATAAATCCGCTCTCCGAAAATTCAATGCGCCGCTCCCCTGTCTTTAAATATTCTTCCATTTCTTCCGGCAGACGGTAAGGCTTTAACATCGCTTTCTTTTCCTGTTCGTCATGCCACTCTTTAGGCTCTAATGCGGTAAGAAATTCTATCATTTTTTTATTTTTGTTTTTCACTGCGCAAGTATAGGGGCGATCCCCGTTTTTATCTTCAATAGTAATATCTGCCCCATGTTCCACAAGATATTCTACAAGCTCCATATTATCCTTTCTAGCCGCTTCGGTAACCGGGGTAGAGGCATAGGGAAAGACCATATTGGGTTCATGATAATTAATATCTACGCCCCTTTCGATATACATATGTACCAGATCTGTCTCATTTTTCGCTGCCGCGCTCCGAAACGCCTCTCCGCCATATTCTGCGGCCGTAATCCCGTATTCCTCTAAAATGTCAATATTTTCAAATCGTTTTCCGTATTGTATCTGTGAAAACAGTTCATTCTTTCTCGCTGCTCCCAGTCTCTGTATCCGATCCATAAAATACTCTATCATTTCCCTTCCACAGCATCTCACCGCGGCATCTAAAACTGCCTTGATCACAGGAATAATATTGGCTCCGTGTGCAGTCAGCCATTTAACCATTTCCACATCGTCATGATACACTGCAATTTCTAATGGGGTCAGCTTTGTCCATTGGCCCAATGTTAGCGCGTCGCTAAAGTTCATGCCCTCTTCTGCCATTTTTCCCAACTTATCCATATCATGCTCATAAACGGAAAGCGCCGGTTCCGGCAGACTGTCAAACTCCCCTATGTATCCTATTAAATATCCCATATCCGTCTCCTTCCACCTAACCCCCATCTGCCCGCGTTTACCATTCTTCTTTCTTTATATGTAAAATACCTTCTTCTTGTATCTCATTCCAATATCCCATTGCTTCCGCCGCCTCCTCTTCATCGATCCCGGCAAGTCTGGAAAATTCATATGCGGCCTCTTCCATTCTCCCTTCCTTACGCATGGAATGGATTCTCTTAATACTGTCTCCATAATAAATGACGCCGTAGTATACCACATATTTCCTCCATGTAGGCAAAAAACGCAGCGGAATGATGGATGGGAAAACTCCGCTGGCAATCATCACATAACGAATCAGGAAGAATACAATGATCCCTATCAAAAAGCTGATGCCCTCTGCCATTCCTTCATATTCCTCCCTCGAAAAATCTTTAAAATCTCCGCGCATATCCACATAAAACGAAGTGTCGCTCAACTGATAGCCTTCTTCCTCCAGTTTCCTTATCAGTTCTTCGTCCAGTTCCCCTTTCACCACTCTCCCCACCGGAAGAACTTCATAGCTTTCCGATCTCTTAACAAACGTAAAATTATCGTTGATTCTCTCCGTTTCCTGCTCGTCATGATCATAATAACTATTGTAAAAGTATTCGTCTACCAACACTTTTTCCCCGGATTCCATCGTATAGATATAATATACCGTTCCGTCATAATATATCGAATTCATCCAGCCGGCGTCCTTTACATGAAACGTAAATCGATCCTCTTCCATCATTTCGGAAATACTGGTTACCACCGGCGTCCCCTCTCCTGCCGCCGCCCCGACCTCGTGGTCGGAATATACTATTTCTTTTGATTTTTCCTCTAATACATCAATCACTTTCCCCGCGCCGAAATTAACAAAAGCGCCGATGCCAAACGCCGCCAGAAAAGCAACTACAAACTCTATCCCGATCTGCCTCATACTTCCTCCCCGTTTCCTTTCGCTTTACCATATTTTTATATATAGATCCGATACCTCAGATTTTCTTCAATATTTCAATTCTTACATATTAAAAAAGATCTTCTTTTCCCCTGACGTTGGTAAATTCCGCATAGTCAAAATAATACGTCCCTTTATCCAGACAAGTTCCCCGTAAAGGCAGAAAGTCTTTGATCCTGACCAGCCGTTTGGAGCAATGCCGGCACTGATATACACAGACATAACATCCTCTTTGATATTTCTCCATGTCACGCATTTTCCCGATCCGTTCCATATTTTCCGCAAGATAGTGCAGGGCGTCGTCATATTTCTGTTCTTCCCTTGCCGGAATCTTAAAAAGCAGATCTTTTTCCGTCATAGGATCCATTTTCTCTTTACATTCACTGCATTTCGTATGATCCTTTACATCAAATTCTTTTTTCATAATAAAAAATCCGATGGCCATAGCTATAAAAACCGGCCCTAAAAAGAAACCGTACATGACCGGAACAGAGCTGTTCTTTAAAACGCCCTGCATCACTGCGCTCAAAATCGCCCCTATCGGTATCCCGACCACACCCGTAATAAGACTGAATACGAACAGTATCGAAGCCGCCGTCCCCTTCATTCCCCTATCCTCTTCTCTTGCCTGAATGATCTTTCCCACTTTCTTACCATATCCCCTTCCCGGAACACATTCTTTTCATTCGTAAAATTTTTCACAAATTCATGTTCCCAGACTATGCGTCTATTGACAAATCAAACGCTGCCAAATCCAATACACTTTTTATACACATTCTATTATTTTAACAGAATTTTCGCGGTTATCAATCCCTCTTTCATTTTTCAAAAGAGTTATTGGCATTTATTTGGCATTTCCTGTAGGAATCTTTTTTAATTTTTTACCCTATGCTGGTTTTTTCTACGCATTAATAGTATACTAATAACTGATATACTATTTACTTAGTATGGATTCAGATTTATATGAAAAATTGGCGTATTTTACGCAGAAATGAGGTAAAGCATAAATGAAAGGTAGAATTCATTCTCTTGAAAGTTTTGGCACCGTAGACGGTCCCGGCGTCCGTTTTGTAGTCTTTGTCCAAGGCTGTCCGATGCGCTGTGCTTATTGCCACAATCCCGATACATGGGAAATGAACGGGGGCACGGAAATGGAACCTGCCTATATTATCGAGCAGTACGAGCGCAATATCAGTTTTTATAAGGACGGCGGAATCACGGTAACAGGTGGAGAACCGTTAATGCAGGTGGACTTTCTGATCGATCTGTTTACCCTTGCGAAAGAAAAAAATATCCATACCTGTATTGATTCCTCAGGTATCGCTTATAAAAAGACAAGTACGCCCGAATGGCTGGCCAAGCTGGACCATCTGATGACGCTTACCGATCTTGTCATGCTGGATATCAAACACATCGATCCTGAAAAGCACAAGGAACTTACCTCCCAGCCAAACGATGGTATTCTCGCATTTTTAGCATACTTAGACGAGAAAAAGGTGGACGTGTGGCTTCGTCATGTCGTCGTTCCGACGATTACGGATGATGATAAATATTTATTTGAACTGGGGTACTTTATCGGACAGTTTTCTAATATCAAGGCTTTGGATGTACTTCCCTACCATACCATGGGACTGCCTAAATATGAAAAACTCGGTATCGAATATAAGTTAAAAGGAATCCCGGCCATGGATAAAGAAAAAGTAGTCGAGAAAAAACAAGTGATCCTAGACGGTATCAAAAAACGCCGGAGCGAAATGAAAAACTCCTAATCCGCTTTTCCATAATTTTTCACGAACTTTTCGAATTCTTTTTGAATTTTGTCTTGTTTTCATGGATGATTTATATTACAATATCGGTAGATATTGATAAAATTGTATCAATTATTTTTTTGAAGATTAAGGAGGATATTAGTATGGCATATTGTATTGGTGACGCTTGTGTATCTTGCGGTTCTTGTGAAGGACAGTGTCCTGTTGGCGCGATCAGCATGGGGGACGGGAAATATGAGATCGACGCTGAAAAATGTATCGATTGCGGTTCCTGTGCAGGCGTATGTCCGGTAGGCACTATCGAGCAGGCTTAATAAATCTTTTCTGATAAGGAAAGTAACAACTGATTGCAGGCAATCGGCCATTACTCCCTTATCATAAATAAACAGCCTCTTCAGAAGACATTCAAAAAAAGGAATGTCTTCTTTTTTTCTTTCCGTTTTCCGCATCTGCCTCCTTCGCTTTTGCTTTTTCTTTCTCTTTATTCTTATCCTTATCTTTACTCCTAAGTTTTCCCCTTTCCTTGCTCCTGCTTCTCAATAATTCGTCGATTCTTTGGAAATGTTCGTCTTCTCTTTTAGTCCGGGTGCTTTCTCTCTCTTCTTCTCTTTCTTCCTGAAGCCGGAACTGATAATCCATTTCCTTTAAAAGGGATTCTTTCAGGCTGTCGCACAGCTCTTCGTTGCTGTCTTTTATTGCTTCCATGATCATTTGTCTTAACAGCATCTGCATTCTGGCGGACTTATTTTCCGGCTCCAGACTTGTTTTCGTAATCACGGAAAGGATTTTCTTCCCTCCCATTTCTTTTTCTGATTTCTCCTCCCTTGACAGCGTGCTCACTACCGCTTTCTTTTCCGTATTCGCGGCCTTCTCTTCCGTTTCCTTCTCAAAGCTTTCGTCATCCTGCAGGACTAACTTAATGGCTTTTAACTGCAGTCCTTTTTCTTTCAGTCCCTTAATACTGATAAAGCGCTTAATATCTTCTTCCGTGTAAAAGCGGTGACCAAGTTCATTTCTTTTGATCGGCAGCCCAAGTTCCTCTTCCCAATAACGTAATACATGGGATTCTACCTGTACTTTTTTTGCTGCGTCCGAAATCAAATAATATGTTTGCTCCATAGTCTCATTTCCTTTCTTTTACATTTATTTTTATAAATACAAAAAGAGAACAAGCTTTTGCTCACTGTTCTCTTTCGTAATTTCTATGTATTATAATATTGTAATATATTGTATTCAAGTCTGAAGATGCTTTACAAGTTCAAACCCTTATTTCTGCAAGTTTGCAAACTTAGTATAATTAGGCAGCCATGCCAGCTCTACCGTACCGATCGGACCGTTCCTCTGCTTCGCAATAATGATCTCGGCAATGTCCTTTCTTTCAGTATCATGATTATAATAATCGTCACGGTAAATAAACATCACCACGTCGGCGTCCTGCTCGATCGCACCGGATTCACGCAGATCCGAAAGCATGGGCCTGTGGTCAGGTCTTTGTTCCACCGCACGGCTTAACTGCGATAACGCAAGAACCGGAACTCCCAGTTCTCTTGCAAGAGCCTTTAAGGATCGGGAAATATCCGAAATCTCCTGCTGTCTGGAATCCCCTCTTCCGCTGCCCGACATCAACTGCAGATAATCAATAATAATCATTTTCAAGTCGTGTTCCAACTTAAATTTCCTACACTTTGAACGCAGATCTGCAATACTGATCCCCGGCGTGTCGTCTATGATCAGGTTGGACTTTCCAATCACTCCCGCACTCTCTATCAGGCTTTCCCACTCTGCATCCGAAAGCTGTCCCGTCCGGATATGCTGGGAATCTACTCTGGATTCCAAAGAAAATAGACGGTTCACCAACTGTTCTTTCGACATTTCCAAGCTGAATATGGCTACTGTCCGGTTCAATTTAAACGCAACATGCTGGGCTATATTTAAGACAAACGCTGTCTTTCCCATGGAAGGCCTTGCCGCTATCAATATAAGATCCGAAGGCTGCATTCCTGCGGTCCGGTAATCCAGATCGATAAATCCTGTAGCAATTCCTGTCACGGCTCCTTTGTTTTTAGAAGCCGCTTCAATCCTGTCCATGGCATTCATAACGACTTGCCTGATCGGTACAAATTCACCTGCATTTCTGCGCTGCACCAGATTAAACACTTTCTTTTCCGTTTCTTCCAATATCACTTCCAGACTTTCTTTTCCCACATAACAAGTGTTTGCAATTTCCTCGTTCAGTTTTATCAGCTTTCTTAAGGTTGCCTTTTCAGCCACGATATTGGCATAATATTTAATATTTGCGGATGTAGGAACAGATGTTATTAAATCTCTTATAAACTCTAAACTGCTTACTTCCGGCGGCACGTCTTTTTCCCTCAGCTTGTCCTGAAGCGTAACAAGATCCACCGGTCTTCCGCTTTCGTTCAATTCGACCATAGTATCAAACAAAATACCGTATTGTTTGCTATAGAAATCTTCTCCGATCAGGATTTCCGATGCAATAACAATTGCTTCCTTATCCATGATCATAGAACCGATTACAGACTGCTCGGCTTCAATGCTATGGGGCAATACCCTTTTCAAGAGCGCTTCTTCCATTGCTGCCATCTTTATTCCTTCCCTACGCTTCTTGTACCTTTACCTTCAGTTTTGCACTTACCTTCGGATGGAGCTTAACCGTTACTTCATATACTCCAAATGTCTTTATGGCATCCGGCATCTGGATCTTCTTTTTATCGATCTCCATACCGCACTGCTCTTTTGCCGCCGCTGCAATTTCTTTAGAAGAAACGGAGCCAAAGGCCTTGCCGCCCTCTCCCGCTTTCATCTTTATAATGACCTCTTTTGTTTCCAATTCTTTTCCGAAAGCCACGGCCTCGTCGTATTTCTCTTTTGTAATCTTCTCCTCATTCGCTTTCTGCAGCTTCAAATCGTTCAGATTTTTATTGTTTGCCTCCACGCCGAGTTTTTTGGGAAGGATAAAATTTCTGGCATATCCTTCACTTGCTTCTATAATATCACCTTTTTTACCTAATGACTTTACGTCTTCCAATAATATGATCTTCATAATAATCTCCGTTCTTATGTTTAGTCTAATTCGCCTTCCTGAATCATCTGATCTATCGTATTCTTGATCACCACGATCGCTTCTGCGATCGATCTCCCTTCCATCTGGCATCCGGCTACATTCATATGTCCGCCGCCGCCGAGGCGTTCCATAATGACCTGAACGTTAACCTCGTCAATGGAACGGGCGCTGACATAAATCTGTCCCTGATATTCCGTTAAAACGAAACTCGCTTTCATTCCCTTTATATTAAGCAGCTCGTTTGCTGCCTGCGCGCCTATAATAGTCGGACTTTGCACTTCATCGTTCGTACAGATAGAAACGGCATAAAAGTTTCGGTAAATTTCCGCCTGACTGACTGCGTCCGCTTTCGCCTTATATTCGATCGCATCCTCCCTGAAGAGCTTGCGTACCCTCGTGACGTCGGCGCCGTTCCTTCTTAAAAATGCCGCCGCTTCAAAAGTCCTTACGCCTGTCTTTGTCATGAAATTGTTTGTATCGATCACAATACCCGCATACATACAGTCCGCTTCCTCAGAACGGATCTTAATATTATCCACCGTATATTGCAGTATTTCCGATACCATCTCACACGCCGAAGAAGCATATGCCTCCACATAAGACAGCGTTGCATTTTCTATCACTTCCGTCCCCTGCCTGTGATGGTCGAGTACTACTATAGATTTGCAGTACTTTAACAGTTCCGGACATTCGGTTATACTCGGTTTATTTACATCTACAACGACCAAAACCGCATTTCCGCCCGCCGCTTCGATGGCCTGTCCGCTGCTTATGATCATATCCTCGTCATATTCCGGATTATCTTTGAACATTTCCACCAAAGGCTGTACGGAAGTCGTGATGTCATTCAATACGATATGCGCCTTCCTGTCCAACGTCTTCGCAATACGGTATATTCCTATCGCCGCTCCGAAACTGTCCACATCGGCAAGACGATGTCCCATGATCAGCACCTTGTCTTTGCCCGAAATGATCTCTTTTAGGGCATGCGCTTTTACCCTTGCTTTTACGCGGGTATTCTTTTCAACCTGCTGGCTCTTTCCTCCGTAATATGTAATCATATCCGGCGACTTCACGACAGCCTGATCCCCGCCGCGCCCCAGCGCAAGGTCAATGGCATTTCTGGAAAATTCATAATTCTGTGCATAAGTCAGACCGTCAAGCCCGATCCCCATGCTGATCGTAACCGCCATCTCATTACCGATATTTACCGTCTTGACGTCGTCCAGCAGATCGAATCTGCTTTCCTGAAGCTGGGCGATCGCTTTTTTACGCAGAATCACAAGGTACTTGTCCTTTTCCATCTTTTTACAGATACCGTCAAAAGCCGCAATGTATTTGTTCACTTTACGGTCTATCAGGGCTATCAACAGGGAACGTCTGACCTCTTCCACGCTTTCCAAAGCTTCCTCATAGTTGTCCAAATAGATCATGCCGATGGCAATGCTCTGATCATCCACCTCTTTTAACGCGATTCGCAGCGCGGTTTCGTCAAAGAGATACATGGCGATCAGATACCCGTCATAACCGTTCGCATCTATGATATCGCTGTTGACCGCCATCTCTTTCAACGAGATCTTCTTTAACTTTGCAATATAATTGCTGCTCTCATAATCAATTTCAAATTCCGTTTCCTCTATTTCATCCTCGCCCGGAAGCCTGTCCTTCGTAATAGTAGGAAATAAAGATGTGATCGACTTGGAATACCCCTTTTCCTTATGGGTTATCCGTTCAAACTCCCTGTTCGTCCATATCACTTTACCCATATCGTCCAATAACGCGTGAGGTAATTCCAAGTCTCTCAAAAGCCTTCTCTGAATCTGTCCGTACTGCGTTGCAAAACTGACCAGTTCGTTCATAATGACCGGCTTATTATAAAACATCAACGCCAGTATGATCGCAAAATAGAACACTGTAAAGCAGGTCAAAAGCAACGCTGCCTGCACATGTAAAAAATAAGTACAGATATTTACGGCGATCAATAAAAAACCTAGGTATAGGGAAAATTGCAAATAAGTCTTAATTCGCCCTTTCAATTTGATTCTATTCTTCATTTATAACCGTGCCCTTCCATTATCCGCATATATTCTTAAATAAAATATGATATCATCCGATATTCCTATACATATATTCTATATACGTCTAACAGTATACCATTTTTTAAGGCAATATGCTATAAAATTCTTTTGTAAAAAGAAAGGAGGTTTTCTCATCTTTTGTCATATCATGTCAAAATAAAAGGATTTTCCGCCGCTCCCTTACTCCCTTATCCGGAATCTTGACACCATATCGTTCATATTGACCGCCTGGGCGCTCAATTCTTCACTGGTAGCCGAACATTCCTGTGCGGATGCGGAATTTTCTTCCGTAACGGCCGAAATCTGTTCGATTCCCACATTAATCTGCCTGATCATGTCCGTCTGCCTCATGGACGCCTCGCCCACCCGCTCGATCTCACGCACGATCTCCGCCAGACCGCCTATTAATTCTTCTAAAGTCTTGGCCGTTATATTCACTATCTCATGGCCGTTTTCCACTTCTTTCAAGGAATCTTCAATCAGGCGTCTGGTATTTTCTGCCGCATCTCCGCTCTGTTTTGCCAAAGCGCCGATCTCGTTAGCAACTACTGCAAAGCCTTTTCCGCTTTCTCCGGCTCTTGCCGCTTCTATAGAAGCGTTCAATGCCAGCAGGTTCGTCTGTTCTGCAATTTCCTCTATACTTTGTATCACGCCGGATATTTGTGCCGAAGTTTGACTGATTTTCTCCATTGCCGCCTTCATCTGCTGCATCTGTTTGGTGCTTTCCTGCGCCTCAACTCCCATCTTTTCAGCGTTTCGGCCTACCGTCGCTGTCTCCTGCGCATTTTCCACAACTTTTTCCGTCACCTCTGTTACGGTAGCGAGAAGTTCCTCTACGCTGCTGGCCTGATCCGTCGCGCCTTCGGCAAGATTCTGCGCGCTCTCCGAAAGCTGTGTGGAACCAAGTGATACCTGCTCCGCTGCTTCTCTTATCCTGACTACAGTCTCGCTAAGACGGATCACAATCTTTCTCTCGTCATCTAAAATATGGGAAAAGTCACCGATAAAGCTTTCCCTTGCTTTGGAACGAACTGCAAAATTCCCTTCTCCCATATTTGACATAACATATGTTATATCTTCAATCATTGTTCTCATCGTATCGACCATTTCCTTGGTCGCGCCGGCAAGCACTCCGGTTTCATCCTCTCTGTCCACCTCGGGAACCGGAGAATGCAGATCTCCTCTCGTCAATAACGTAAGGCGTTCCGTACATACGCTCACGGCTTTCCCAAGCGCCTTGGCAAGCTTTATTATAAGCCCCGTGGAAACAGCTGCCAGAATAACCGCTGCGACTATGATCACAATCGCATTTGCAGTAACTATGAGCATAAAATGTTTATGTACCGTATCTAAAGCGTCCTCTGACAATCCCTTTGACGCCTCTGCCAGCAGCATATTCGTACTGATATAGTTGATCGTCATGGCAATCACTGATAAGATCGCCATCGCAATCGCTATGATCAGCACCATATGATGCCTGATCTGTCCCTCAATTGATTTTTTCCAATCTTTTACACCACTTTGCGTATTCATAATTCCCTCCTGATCACTGGTTTAAAATTTATTTAGTTCGCCGCCTCTTTATAAGATGCGGCAATAAACTCCAAAAACTGCCGTTCCGACAGAGGCTTAGAAAAGTAATATCCCTGAATATAACTGATGCCAAGCTCCTCCATCGTCTGATATTGCTCTTTTGTTTCTATTCCTTCGGAAACGATCTCAAGATCCATGCCATGCACCATATGCATCGCCGCATCCATGACATATTTGGCCTTTCCGTTTTCAAAATATGCGTTGATCATATCCCTGTCAAATTTTACGATATCTACCGGCATATCCACGATATAATTCAAATTAGACTGCCCGGTTCCGAAGTCATCCAAAGAAAAGCTGATACCATATTTGATCAGATTTTTCATATTATTCAATAAAGTCTTCTTTGCGCTCATAGACGCGGATTCCGTTATTTCCAAATTGATAAAATCAGGATCGACCCCGTATTTCTCCATAATCCGGATATAATCTTCCGCTAACTGCTCGTAAGCGCACTGTACGACGGACAGGTTTACTTCTATGTACTGTAACCCATATTGCTCAACCGCATTTTCCTTTACAAACCGGCATACTTTTTCAAATACCACCTCCCCCAGCCGCAGGATCATTCCGTTTTTTTCAGCCACATCAATAAAGGCTCCGGGCGGTACGATCTTTCCGTTCTCGTCCTTGATCCGCACCAATGCCTCCGCCGAAACAAAACGCTGTTCCTTTGTAGAATAGATAGGCTGATAGTATACCTCTACCCAGTCTTTTTCCATCGCATCCAAAAGCAGTTGTGCAGTCTGTTTTTCCTGATACATTTCGGACGCCTTTTTTTCATCAACATAAATAAATCGGTTTTCCGAAAATTCATTATTATTTTGCCGGATATACCGCATCAGATATAACATGTCTTCGGCATTGTCCACTACTTTTGAATCCGGCATATACAGCCAGTAAGGCCGCACATAAATATCATGCTCCGCTCCCCATCCTTCTTCAAAACGTTTAAAGATCTGAGACATCTTCTCTTCTGCAGTATCCTGATTTTTAAATAAAAGCAATACCTCGTCCTCGGTATTTTTAAAAACAAAAGCATCCGGTATTTTCAGCAGGAATTCCACCATTTCCATTTTAGCCGTCCCCTTTGTATCCGCACGCATATTTTTATGGAAAGAACGTTCGAAAATGATCGCCAGAAGGGAAAATCCCTCTTCTTTTTTATAAAACTCCTTTGTATATTGCACCAATGCGCCATGGTTGAACAGACCGGTCTGCCTGTCAAGATTCATTTCCGGATTTTCCAGCTTCAGATACAGCACTACCATACCTATGGAGCAGGCATATCCGACAATCAGCAGTTCGTTATTGAAAAACTGTATCAGGGAAGCGCCGATCCAAATTCCCATCCAAAGCCTGACGGCTTCCCGGCGTCTCGGATTGATCTTCCCCTTTTCCTTCCACATCAAATAAAATGTTACGACCAATAGCGCCAGTGCAAATACATATGTAGCCAAAACGCTGGGGCCGTAAGAATATAAAACCGTTTGCCCGTCTTCCCCAAACTGATAATGAATGGGCAGGATATAGATTGCCAGCGTCCCTACGATCGCACTGAACTCATACTTTACAACCGCCTTTTTATAACGCTCTTTCGTTACATAAACATCCACGCATACATACGACAACGCTCCCATTGCCACCCCCAGCAGCGTTACAAGATAACTCTTACAGATCAATTCCACCAGAAAAGACGGCAGTTCATCCTTATGGGCGATCACAATGATAGAAAGTATGTCAAAAACAATACAGGCCATCGTCACGCAAAACGCTCTCAAAAACGCCCGTTCTGTTTTTAAGGATACTCTTCTCTGACGCAGATAAAAAATCAGCAATACCACCATTAAAGCAATTCCACAACACTGTACTTGTATATGCATACTTCCCCTTTCCATGTATATTGCAGACAAAATTTTGATATACACTTCCAAACATACCGACAGCTTTCCTAATTCCCCGTCATTTTACCCAATTTCTGAAACCATCAACTGTTATCTATTATACAATATAACCCACTTTGAAACAATTACTTACGAAAAAAATATTTCCTGAATGTTCAAAAAGGCCGGCTATCCAATGGATAGCCAGCCTCTCCAGTTTCGCTCCAACCCGTAATCTTAATCGCAGGTATACGGCATCAATGCGATATGTCTTGCACGTTTGATCGCTACTGTCAGCGCTCTCTGATGCTTTGCACAGTTTCCGGTGATTCTTCTGGGAAGAATCTTTCCTCTTTCTGATACATATCTCTTTAATTTATTTACATCTTTGTAATCGATCACATTATCTTTACCGCAAAATACACACACTTTTTTTCTTCTGCGGATGCCGCCTCTTCTTCTCATCGGAGAATCGGATTTCTCTGCTTTATTAAAAGCCATAATAACGCCTCCTATCTTAATTTACTGTTAATTGAACGGCAGCTCTTCATCAATTCCGTCAGGAATGTTCATAAAGCCGTCTCCGGCGCCCGAGGGTTCCGGTCTGCTCATGCCGCCGCCAAAACCACTGTTATCTGTACTAGAACTGTTTTTGCTTTCTGCAAATTCAATCTCATCTACCATAATACGCACACTATATACCATCTGCCCGTCCTTATTGGTATAATTATCATTCTGAACTCTTCCGCTGAGAACGATTTTGGTACCTTTACGCAAATATCTCTCAACAAATTCAGCTTGCTTGCCAAACGAGGTACAATTAAAGAAATCTGCGTCAGGCTCGCCCTCACGCTTAAATCTTCTGTCCACTGCAACGGAAAAACGCGCCACCGCAGTCTGGCTTGCTCCTTGTGAATATCTCACTTCAGGATCTCTTGTTAAACGGCCCATAAGAATTACTTTATTCATACTATTTTCCCCGTTCTTTCTAATTAAAAAATCCCTGATCTTTTTAACGTTAAAATATCCCTGATTTTTTAATTTATTATGCCTCGTTTTGTTTTACGCATAAATATCTGATCACATTATCCATGATACGGATACGGCTCTCGATCTCTCCCGGAGCTTTGGAATCAGCATCGAATTGGATGAAATAGTAAAAAGCTTCTTTCATCTTCTGAACATCATAAGCAAGTCTCTTCTTGCCCCATTCGTCAACGTTTGTAATCTGTCCGTTAAATCTTTCAATGAGAGCCTTCACTTTGTTTACTACTTCAGCTCTTTCATCATCTTCGATTTTTGCGCTAACAACAACGGCTAATTCATATTTGTTCATGCTCGTTACCTCCTTTTGGTCTCTGGCCCCCGACCTGCCGGGAGCAAGGATAAATTATATATCACGAGTTTTTATGATAGCATGGATATGTCCAGTTTTCAAGTATTTTCTCGTATTTCCCTTATATTTTTTTCGACCAGCCTGCGCGCGATCATGATCTGATGTCCGCATCCCATACACTTCAGTCTGAAATCTGCGCCGACGCGCAATACCTCCCACTCGCTGCTCCCGCAGGGATGTTTTTTCTTCAGACGCACAATATTACCAACTTTTATATCCATATCAATACTCCTGCTCTCTATACCGCCCAGCCCCTTATCATCCGTTTTCCGTCAACTCCCGTATGCATCTCATAACGCGCCGAATACCTCTCCCAGCTTGCCGTACACCACCAGATCCGCCTGTTTGTCTTTAGGCGTAGGCGTCTTATTTACCAATACCAGCTTATGCCCTCCGTAGTAATCGATCAGTCCCGCCGCCGGATATACCGCCAGCGAAGTGCCGCCGATGATCAATACGTCCGCGTTGCTGATGTAATAGACCGCTTTTTGCAGCGTCTGCTGTGAAAGCCCTTCTTCATACAATACTACATCCGGCTTGATGCCTCCGCCGCATTCGCATTTCGGCTCCCCTTCAGAATTGATTATGTAATTCACATCATAAAACTTTCCGCATTTTTCACAGTAATTGCGTAACACGCTGCCGTGCAGTTCCAAAACTTCCCTGCTGCCGGCTTTCTGATGAAGCCCGTCAATATTTTGTGTGATTACCGCTTTTAGCTTTCCTTCCTTTTCCCATTCCGCAAGCTTTAAATGCGCGGCATTAGGTTCCGCGTCAATACAAAGCATCTTGTCCCTGTAAAAGCGGTAAAATTCTTCACAATGATTTCTGTAAAAAGTATGGCTCAGTATCGTTTCCGGCGGATAATCATATTTTTGATTATACAGCCCGTCCACACTCCGGAAATCGGGTATCCCGCTTTCCGTTGAGATTCCGGCGCCGCCGAAAAATACAATATTATCGCTTTCACTTATTATCTTCCTAAGCTCTTCGATCTCTTTTTCCATTTCCCCGTGTTGTTCCATAACTCTCCCTTTCCGTGTATGTCCGCACAAACCTTTTATGATAGTTCCACCGACCGTATATCATATATCCCCCGTAACCGCATAATAGACAACGCTGCAAAACTCCCGCAGCATATTGGCAGGCAGAAGGCCCGGCTTAGAATGGGCCGCAATTCCGCATACGTTTTCATACCCCTGCTTTTGGGCAAGCTTAACGCTTCTGTATATATGGAAATTACTTGTCACGATCCCTACGGTCTCTTCTTCTATATTAATATATTCCGAGCTAAACTTCAAATTTTGTTTTGTATTAACGGATTGGTTTTCCATAAAAATGCGTTCCTGTGCAATCCCCTTCCCAACCAGATAAGTTTTCATTCCTTCCGCTTCGCTCATCGGTTCATCGTTTCCCTGACCGCCCGACACGACTACTTTCGTTTCCGGATTGCTTTCCAAATATTCAACCGCCTTATCCAGTCTCGATTTCAATATACTGCTGGGCCCGTTTTCCTTCACCTGTGCGCCCAGTACGATGATATAATCCAGTTCTTCCTTCCCCGACTCAAAAAAACCCGATAGGATCAGTCCTTCTACATTTATAAAAATGACGATTCCAATCAATATAAAAATCAAAACGGCTCCTCTCACTGCTTTCGGCAAAGGCTTTTTTCTCTTTTTCAAAAAAAGTGCACAGATCAGGAACAGGAATCCCAAAGCGCACCACGCATAATTAAACTTTGACGAAAGTCCTACAAACAATGCGATCATTAAAAAGTATAGCAGGCAAAGCCCGCCTGCTGCCCAGCAAAACCATTCCGCCCATTTTTCCAGTCCCATTTCCCTCTTTCGTCCCATATCCGCTCCTATCCGTGCTTTCACACACCTGTTTCTCTTTCGGTTCCTTTACAGTTTATAGAATACCCATAATCTTCTTTCATCATCCTACCACATGATCTTGCTTTACTTTTGTATATTTTCTTAATATTTTGTTAGGATTTTCCTTTTTATCGTCCGGATACCCTTTTTATGAACCAATCGATTTATAGCGTGAAATTCCCAGCCTCCATAGTCCGTAGCAGGGAACCAGAAACAGGAAACCTCCTGCCGGCAAAAAAATGTACCACAGATTCCCTCTGTCCAACAGATAGAGCAGCGGATAATACTGCACCAGCGCATAGGGAATCATAAAAGTACATAAAGACAAAACTTTCTTTCCATATATATTGACCGGATATTTTCCATATTCCCTCGCTCCATGCGTCAGGATATTCATAAACTCCAAACTCTCCGTCGTAAAGAAACAGAGCGCGGCGTATATAAGGAAAATACCGCTGAACAGAGCCGTTCCTCCAAGCAGCATGAAAATCACCGCGAAAACCTTCGGCGCATCCCATTCCACCCCGCTTTTTCCGACTCCATAAAGAAACATCACGACCGCCTGCAGCATTCTCCCTATCCTTGTAAATTCGATCTTTTGTCCCAAAACCTGCAGGATTTCATTTCTCGGACGTACCATGATCCTGTCAAACATTCCGTTAGAAAGTATAGAGGAAAAAGAGTCAAAGCCCCTTGCAAACGCCTCGGCAAGCGAAAATTCCATCAGCGTGATCCCAAAGCAGAGCAGAATATCGCCGTATGTATATCCGTTGACGGTGTGAAAACGCCGGAACATAAAATAAACGCCTAGAAATACGTTAAAAGATACCAAAAACTGTCCAATACAGGTCAAAACAAAAGATCCCTTATATTGCATGGCGCTCTTAAACTGAATCTTAAAATAATGTATATAAAGTACCATCTCATCCTCCCTGCACCACAATCTTTTTCATCGCGATCCTGTTCAATCCCTTACCTGCCGCAATCAGCACGATCAGCCAAAATACTTGTAAAAAAACCGCCTTTTCCAGTGCCTTTCCCGCCAAATCCCCGCTATAAACGCGGAACGATACATTCTGCATTGCCGCAAAAGGCAAAAGTTCTACAATCTCGCGGATCTTTTCGGGAAAAAAGGGAATGGGAATCACCCCGCCCTGAAAAAATTCCACCACAGATACCGCCACCATGCGTACTCCGACAGAAGATACGGTAAAAAAGCAGCAAATGTATACCAACATACAAAATGCGATCGTAACAAACGCGCCTAAAAATAACGTTATCCAAAATAAAAAAAAGGCTTGCGCGCTGACCGGTGCCGCCATGCCATAGGGCTCTCTGACAAGCACGCTGATAAGAAGCACCGGAACACACCGCAGAAGCGCTTTGGAAAATCGGTTTGCCATACTTCTTGCAAACCACATATCATAAATGTCAATGGGGCGGCACAGTTCATAAGAAATATTTCCGTTCACGATCGCCTCAAAAATTTCCCCCTCCATCATCCATGCCATGAACAAGGTCAGGAATGCCTGCTGCATCCATACATAAGAACAGGTCGCCTGCAGGGTCATAGGAAACGCTGCCGCGTCCGCCTCATAAAACGCCCGGAACATCAAAATTTCCATCATTCCCCAAAAAATCTGCGTGGCAATCCCCGCCAGCGCCGCGCTCCGGTACTGCAGTCCCATCACAAAACGCAGCTTAAAAAAAGAAACATATTTTCTCATGTTAACTCCTATCTGCCTGCTTCAGCAGGCGTATAAATCAGGATCGTGAAATTTCTAATTTCACGTTAGCTCCTATCTGCCTGCTTCAGCAGGCGTTCCCCTATATTTCCAGCTTACGGTATAATGCCGCCAGCGCTTCATCCATATTTTCATTGCCGTCTTTAATATCCTCCGCCGTACCGTCCAGCAAAATACGCCCCTTCCCAATCAGTATGATCCGTTCCGTAAGAGCTTCAATATCCTGCATATCGTGGGTCGTCAGTATCACCGTCGTCTTATGCGTTTTATTATGTTTTAAAATAAAGTCTCTCACGGCAAGTTTGGATACGGCGTCCAGCCCAATGGTAGGTTCGTCCAAAAACAGAATTTTAGGACTGTGCAAAAGAGACGCGGCAATCTCGCACCGCATACGCTGCCCTAAAGAAAGCTGCCTTGCCGGCGTTTTTAAAAGCTCCTCCAAAGAAAGCAGCTCTGTAAGTTCTTCTTTATTCTGTTGATAAGTTACTTGTGGAATACGGTAAATATCCCGAAGAAGTTCATAAGAATCGATAACCGGAACATCCCACCAAAGCTGGCTGCGCTGTCCGAATACGACTCCTATTTCTTTTACATGACGGATGCGGTCTTTCCATGGGTTTAATCCGTTAATAATGCAAGTCCCCTCATCCGGTGTAAGAATACCGCTCAGAATCTTGATCGTAGAGCTTTTACCGGCGCCGTTTGGCCCGATATAGCCTACCATTTCCCCGTCCTGAATGGTAAAAGATACGTCCCTTAGTGCATGTACCTGTTCATATTCCCTGTGGAATATGCTCTTCAACGCCGAAACTGCTCCGGCGTCACGTTTAAAGACTTTGTAAGTCTTGCTTACATGAGACATTTCAATCATGCTTGCTTCCTCCTGGTAGTAATATTTTGAGAATCCTTGGAAACTCCAATATCTTGCCAAGTCGGTCTGCTTTTGCCTTTCTGTATCCGCCAAAAGCAGAGAGATAGGTATTTTATGAAGTTATAAGAATACTTTGCCCGGCATTTTGCCGGGCAGCGAGTAAGTGTATCTTAGCACATCTATGTTAAATACGCAATTTTTTTGTAAACGGTTCATAACCTCTCCATATAGTGGTATCAGTCCCTGATGTATCTTCCACATATTCCATAAGGCGTTCCGCATAGTCTTCCCATGTATGGCCGTTTTGGGCCGTGCGGTATCCTTCCTCTGCAATCCCTTCCATTATATCCTGATGCTTAAACAGTTGTTCTGTCATCATGGGAATATTTTCGGTTTCCTCTTGGCGGAAAAACAAAATATCCTTACCGTCCCTAAAAATTTCCCGCAGATACAGGCTGTCGTCGCTGAGGCACACTGCGCCGTTCAATTGGGAATTAAAGATCCTATCGTGGGCTCCGTCCTTAAACCACGGCATAACATTAACGGAAACTTTGCTCTTTCCAAGCATTTTGAGGCATTCTTCGGAATTCATGCTGCCATGCTCAATAATATTTTCATGCCGGCTGCATTCCAGCAGATCCCATCCTTTTCCGCAGGTATGTACTCTGAATCCGTTTTCGGCAAGCTGCCTGATCGTTTCCCCCCGCAGCCAAAAGCGCACATAAAGATCGATAAAACTTAGATTCCCTATTGTTTCCCTTATTTCTTCTTTTGTCGCATTCGGAATCTCCCTGTACAAATGGCTTTCCGCCACCTGCTCTATTGTTTTTTCCGAATGGCATTTTAGATCCTCAATCATGCCCATATAAAATCTTGTATATTCTTCATCAATCCTTTCAATATATTTCCGAAAAGTCTCGGGCGGCGCATAATTCCCTGTTATAATCAAATCTATCGGACGTTCCTTTATCGGTATCAAGCTTTCTTTTTCAACCAGCGCCGTTCCCGCCAGCGGTAAAAACGGCCCTAAAGCGACTCCTGACCAATATTTTTCCATATAAATTTTATGATAACGGTCTATACTGATCTGATAATACTTCTCCGGCAGCCTTTTAAGCATCTTATGATAATACAGCGGATGATCCAATACAATATTAAAGCAGGGAATATCTTCCTCCTCCCAATAAATACTGCCGTCCTCTTTATAAAATACTTCTCCTTCTTCCAAGCCGTGAAAGTTAAATGTGATCATCACCGTATCGCCGTGCCTGACAAACCTTTTTAAGTCCCGGAAGCTTCTTTCCTCCTCCCAATAATCATAGTAAAACACATCGTATCCCATTTTTTGAAAATGCTTTCCAAGCCGCATGGAAAAATAACCTTGCGTTTCGATCCCGTTGATAAACATAACGATTCTTTTCATAATGTTCTCCATCCTTACACAATCTATTGTGTTTATTAAAACTTTTAACTGTAATGGCAAATATGGTATTATTATGACATTTTAAACGAAATTTGCAAGAAAAAATACCCGTAGATCCGGTGTGTCAAACGCACTTGATTACGGGTATTTCATAACTTATGCTACTCCAAAATGCAATCGCAAATAAACAATTGCCTCACAAGCTATCCTTCAATTGCAATATATTTTCTCTGTTCTACTTCTTTTACATCCTTCTTGGGAATTTCAAGCCTCAGGATACCGTCCTCAAACTTCGCCTTAATATCCTCGTCCTCTACTGCCGTACCTACATAAAAGCTCCGCCTGCACTGGCCGGTATATCTTTCTCTCCGGATATATTTTCCGTCTTCACCTTTTTCCTCGTTGTTCACGTCCTTTTGCGCGCTGACTGTCAGATAACCATCTTCCAATTTAGCGTTGATTTCCTCCTTCTTAAAGCCCGGAAGATCGATTGCAACTTCGTATCCGTTGTCTTTTTCTTTTACATCCGTCTTCATCATACCGGCTGTTCCGTTTCCTGATAACAGGTTTCCCTTACCGAAGAAGTCGTCTACATTCGGTAAACGAAATAACTCGTCAAATAAATTTTCATGAAAAATACTAGGCATCATCATAACTTATTCCTCCATTCTTAAACTACGGCACACCTCCAGCCGCCTCTACTTATATGAAATACTAAAGTTCCAGAACTACGGATTGGAATCTTTTCGGTTCTTTTCTTTTGTTCTATCCGTAATATAACACTTATTGTTAGCACTGTCAATATATGAGTGCTAAAATTGTGTGAAAATTTTGTGAAGTGCTAATTTTGTACGGTTTCTAATGGATATCTATTTCTAATTTACCCATTTTGACATACGATTGACATATTTTTTCTTCTGACATACAAAACCCACCGCTGATATTGCCGACGGTGGTTGCCTGCTTAGAAATTGATTACATTATTGACTCTCTGTACTTCCTTTTCGGTTCTCTCAAAGCTGCTGTGATTATATACATTCATTGTGATACTCGCGTACAAAAGAAGAGATATAAAAAAACTTTGAACCTCTTTGCCAGATATGCTATATTATAGAAAAGGGAGAACCATAGAAGCGGCTCTGCCCCTCAAACAACTAAACTAAAACCTCATATGAGGTCAGCCGTCACTATGAAGTAGTGGCGGCTATTTCTTTTTTCCCTTGAAGATTGTATAGCACAAACCAACAAGGGCAACAATGAATATTCCAGTCTGAATCAGATCGGAGTATGTAACATTGAATCACCCTCCTTTCTTTCGTCTGGAGGGCTACTTGAACCCTCCGAACGAAAAAGAGGGGTAAAGCCGCCTTTGGCTCTATGGTTTCCCCTACTGCTGCCCGAACCGCTTTTCCATACCGTTCATCTCCAATACAAATGGAAATAACTTTTGAAATAAGGAGTATTCCATCACTTCAGAATACTCCTTACCTCCCATATCAACTATATCTAATAGCTTTATAATCTTTTCTGTAATATCTCCCTGTCTCTGTCATTCACTCCAAGCACATTCATCGCCTGTTCTGCCCCCAGCTTCATATTTGCCATAAGATTTCTTATAGACTCCAACAGACTGTTCAGTCTTACATTTTCCGCCTTTTGTTCCGCATACTTCTCTGCATAGTCTTTCGCATACTTCTCTGCATAGTCTTTCGCATATTGCTCAACCGCTTCACACATTCTTTCTCTACCTCCTTCTTCCTTAAAATGCCTTACCCCTTTAGCCAGTACAGGATAATATATGTCCTTCGCTTCTTTACAGCCAAAGTTATGCATTAATCTGCCGATCGTATCGTCTCCCTTATAGTTTCCATTCACATACACAATATGAGAACCATCATCAAACAACTCATCCGTTTCCTCAAAATGCCGATTAATTGTATAAATCGGTATCCCGTATCCAAAAATATCCGTCCGGGTGATAAACACCATATACGAATCCTGTAACTCCGAAAACTCCTGCCCTGCTTTCAGCATCCGGGAATCCATCATACTGCTATTAAATCTTGCGCGGCGTATGTGCGCCCCTTCCGGTTTTTGCTGCACCTCCACATTATACTGTTTTCCCGTACTGCCCTTTGCCAGAATGTCTAAGCGGATGTCCCGTCCGCCAACCACAGGACTCTGCAATTCTCTCTGCCCCACAACGCTTACGACTTGAATATCGTCATGTTTCAGTATAATCCTTAATAAAAGCTCCGTTGCCTCTATATTACTATCAAACACCATAGACATTAGATCATCATCGAATAAACTCATACCATCGACAATCTGCTCTACAGTCCTGTTATCCTGCCGTATTTCTTCTCCAGCCACCTAATCACCGCCTTTTTTTGACTGTCTTTTCTTTTGCCATCTCATTATTAAATTACTATTATTATATCCCATCGTGCACAGGCTCACAATCTGATTTTTCCAAAATTACAACCTCCATATACCTTAAAATATGTGTAATCCGGTTTTTATAAAAAAATGACTCTGATACACTGCCTCTTTTTTATCCTCACCTGTCTCTGCTTATCCGCCGCACGCTTTTTTTCTTCTCCGCTCCGGAAATTTTTTTCACTTCGAACTTTAAGGCCTTTCGGCGGGCGGCCATAATTTGTAATCCTCTTCCCACCGAATACCTGTCCGTTAATAACGAATACCATCCCCCTTTTTCCTCTTTGCGGATATACCGTAACATATTTTCCCTGAACCGTCTTAAACCCCTCGCATAGCTTCTCCATATCCTCCGCCGTTTCTCTTCTCTGCGCATCGTCTAATTTTTTATCTGTCTTTATCGTAAAAACGATTTTAACGGCATAGCGCAGAACATCCTCCCTATATACCTCTTTTACGGCAAAAGATACTTCATGCGGTTCTAAATAATGACTGAAATTCCCTTCCTTCACTGCCCTTTCCATGTTGCTTTTGATCTGCCTCTCTACTTCCCGCCTGATCTGTTCCAGCTCCCGTCTTCTTTCCGTTCTTCCGCCGGATACCATTGCAGCAACTGTAATTATCAGGACCGTGGCCGCGATAAGGCAGACAAAAAGCAAGACGGAAATTCTTCCCCTTTTTTTCACTGCTATCAGTTCCTTCCCTGATTTCTCTTTTGTATGCGTATCTCGTCTTTCCTGTTTTTAGTTTAATATTAATTTGTTCTCATTTTAAAATCTCTGTCCTATTTGTCAATATTTCATATTCTTATCACTATGTTAATACCGGTAAAAATTCATCTGCCGCCTAAACACCGAGAAAATTCAACTAATAGTTTATATTTTTCACCTAATATTTTATGTTTTTTCCCTTGCATTTCATTATAATTTAAACTAAATTATAAAGTAGCAAAACAAAAGATGAGGGGGATATTTTGTCAAGATCAAAACAAAAAAAGGAAGAAAACAACCCGTTCCATACCGAGTATGGCATTGTCAGCAATTCTATTTACATATTAAAAAAGATAAAGCAATATGATCCGCTTCTTTTGTTTTTACTGTTGATTGGAATGATCGCAAATTCATTGATGCAGTATTTGTGGAGTTTTATCGGAAAATTTGTGATCGATATCGTACAGGCTCAGGCAAATACGCCCGAAAAGGATATCCGTCCTCTGTTACATCTGGTAATTGCCACCACCCTGATCGAGCTTGTCTTTATGCTCGTTAATACCGTCGCCAACAATAAGATGTGGTACAATATGATCCATGTACGGATGCATATCATATCGGAACGTGTAGAAAAGGCTCTTTCCATGAACTATCAAATGCTGGAACAGCCCAAAATCTTGGATATGCACCAAAAAGCAACGACTGCCACGGGAGGAAACGACAACGGTGTGGAAGGTCTGATGCATTCCGTTTATGATTTCGGCGTACAATTTCTTCTCATGCTCGTTACCGTCACTGCAGTTGCCGCTTTAGACCTGCGGATGATTCTTGTTTTGGCAGTTCTCTCTACTTTCCAATATCTTTTTTTCCGCTATACCGTAAAAAAAGACAGAAAAAAAGTATGGGACAAACTGGCGCCCACTTGGCGCAAAATCAACTATATGAATCAGCTGACTCAGAACTTCTCCTATGCGAAAGATATTCATCTTTTTCATATGAAACATTGGCTTACAAAAAAACATCATGACATCCTTATGGAAAAACAGGAAAAAATGCTGTATAGCCGAAATCTGTGGATCTACAATTCCATTTTTGCACACGGTATTTCCATGCTTTCACAAGCCTGTGTTTACGGCGTTTTGATTTTCTGTGTCATTGACCGGAACCTGTCCATCGGTAATTTTACCCTTTACCTTGGCCTTTCCACCACTTTTTCCTCCGCACTGACACAATTTTTAAATTCTATGGGGTCTTTTAAAGAACGCTCCATGCAGGTAGACGACTTCCGGTCTTTTATGGATTTAAAAACGGAAGATGACCCTGACTGTATTCCCGTTCCCAAAGCGGAAACTTATGTCTTTGAATTTAAAGACGTTTCTTACCGTTATGAGGGCGCGGAAACCTACGCCTTAAGACACCTTGATCTTACCCTTGAAGCAGGAAAGAAGTTAGCGGTGGTAGGATTAAACGGGGCCGGAAAGACCACCTTTATCAAACTTTTGCTGCGCCTATATGACGTAACGGAAGGCGCGATCCTTTTAAACGGCACGGATATACGGAAATTCAAAAGAAAAGAATATTATCAGTTGTTCTCTCCCGTTTTTCAGAATGTAGAAATATTTGCATTTCCCATGTCGGAAAATGTTTCCATGAAACGCCCGGAAACTACGGACCGGACGCTTGCCGAAGCTTGTCTGGTACGGGCAGGCATGAAAGAAAAACTGGAAAATCTACCGGACGGCGCAGACACCCAATTATTAAAAGTACTTTATGATAACGGCGTGGATCTCTCCGGCGGTGAAAAGCAAAAGCTGGCGTTGGCGAGAGCGCTTTACAAAGACGCCCCTATCATTGTTTTGGACGAACCTACCGCCGCATTGGACGCGCTGGCAGAATACGATCTGTATAGAAATTTTAACGACCTGATCGGGAATAAATCCGCCGTTTACATTTCACACCGCCTTTCTTCTACCCGGTTCTGTGACAGCATCGCTATGTTTAAAGAAGGTGAAATGATAGAATACGGCTCGCATGAGGAGCTTTTAAATGCAAAAGGCGCTTATGCCGATATGTTCGAAATTCAGGCGCAGTATTATAAAGACGAGGAGGCGGTTACCGTTGGCTAAAGAAAAGAAAGAAACCGGCAATGTGGCCGGAAAGACTTTGCTATATTTTATGCCCATCGCATGGAGACATTATAAGGGATTTTTCTTCTGCGGCGCGGTCAACATCATACTGAAAGCCATACAGCCCTTTGTATCCATTATGATGACGCCTCTTATTTTGGATGAACTGCTGGGCGGCAGAAACATACAAAAGCTCTTAACCTATGTTGCCGTGATCGCCATAGGAGGTACTTTCCTGTCCCTTATGGCTTCTATAACCGATGTGATCATGGAAAAATACAGCGAAAAAATGGAAAACTTCTTCACGGAGAAAATGAGCCGGCGCGTTATGGAACTGGATTTCCAGCTTACGGAAGATAAAAAAGCGCTGGATCAGATTGAGAAGGCGAGAACTGGAATGGATTGGTACTCCGGAGGCGTATATGGCATATCCATGCAAGTATTTCAAATGATTTCGAACACCTTAAAGATTGCCGGCGTGATCCTCCTGATCATTATGAACGCCCCCGCATTATTTGCAATAACCGCTTTTCTGCTCCTGATCAACACCTTTATAAACAGCAGGAAAAATGCCATTGAAATCGAATCTTTCAACCGGCTTTCCAAACTAAACCGCATATTCGGCTATCTTGGATGGGACCTTGTAGATTTCCGTTACGGAAAAGACATCCGCCTTTACGACGCCAAAGATATGATGGTGGAAAAGTGGAACTGCTATAATCAGGAATCTTTAAGTAATTGGAAATGGCAGGCCGACCGGCTTCTTCCCCTTAACGCTGCCGGAACGGTTTTTGACGCCGTAAAAGATTTCTGTACCTACCTCTATCTCGGCATACTGGTCATTATGGGAAAAATCACGATCGGTACTTTTTCACAGATGCTGACTGCCGGAGCCACTCTTAACTCCGCCATGCAGGGTTTGATCATGAACATACAGGAACTGATCAAACGTACTAACTACGCTTATGAATATGTGAAATTTATGGGCTATCCGCCTGCGATCAAAAAAGGCAGCCGTCCTGTTAAAGATGTCCCGCATACTATAGAATTCAAAAACGTATCTTTTACCTACCCGAATACGGACGTAAAAGTACTTGAGGATGTGAACATCATAATCCACCCCGGCGAGCATCTTTCGGTAGTAGGATTAAACGGGGCTGGAAAAACCACTTTCATCAAACTTTTATGCAGACTCTACGATACCGACAAGGGCGAAATTTTATTAGACGGAATCAATATCAAAGAATATGACTATAGCGAATATATGGGACTTTTTTCTCCCGTATTTCAGGATTTTAACCTGCTTGCTTTTTCCGTTAAAGACAATATTGTTTTGGATCGGACTTGTCCGGAAAAAGATCTGCACACGCTGATCGAACAGGTGGGGCTTAAAGATAAAATGGATACTCTCGAAAAAGGAATGGATACCATGCTTTTTAAATTCTTTGATGAAAACGGGATTGAGCCTTCCGGCGGAGAACAGCAGAAAATCGCCATCGCAAGATCTCTCTTTAAAAAAGCGCCCGTAGTTATTTTAGATGAACCTACGGCCGCTCTTGATCCGGTGGCGGAATATGATATTTACAGACAATTTGATACCCTCGTAGGGGAAAAAACGGCGGTCTATATTTCCCACCGTCTTTCAAGCTGCAAGTTTTGCGACTGCATCGCCGTTTTTTCGGAAGGACGCATCAAAGAATACGGTACGCATGACGAGCTGGTATTAAAACCAAACGGTATCTACGCCGAAATGTTCGCCGCACAGGCACAGTACTATCACTGATGCGGCCCCTCCTCCGTTAGACGCCATCATATAAACTCATACACTAAATTACGATATTGCGGCAGTTCAGGGTCAATATATCCGGAATCTGCAAAACCGGCCTTTTCATAAGTATGGATAGCGGCAGGATTCTCCCTGTCGACTGCCAGTTCCATTCGCGGATATTTAGGGTCTTTCGCGTATTCCTCTATTAATTTCCTTAAGGCCCGCTGCCCGTATCCGTAATTCTGACAGCGCTTATCTATCATCATTTCCATAAGGCAATAGCAGGCCGGTTCTTCTTCCATTTCATATACCAATATCATGCCGACGGCCCACCGGTCCGCCTCAATGATATGCACTTTTGCATTTTCCTTTCTATGCGCCCATGCGCGGGCAAGGATCCCTTCCGGTGAAGGGACAAATCTTTTCTGCTTCTCCGTTACTTCCAGCTCTAATACCGTTTTCAAATTTGTATCGTCTACATCTGACAACCGTATTTCCTGAAGCAGGCCGTTTTTTCTTATACCGTCCTTTACCGACATGACCATAACAAGGCATGGATTCCACTCATCCCATAATGTGGGAAAACACTCCAATTTTTTAAATCCCATCCTTTCATAAAACAGCCTCGTCCTGTCATACTCTTCATAATGTCCTTCATCTACGGTCTTGACTTGGGCAAACTCATATTGTTTTTGTTCCGCATACCGCAAAAATTCCTGAAATAATTTTTTCCCTATCCCGTGGCGGTGATACTGTTTCAGGATTCCCATAACATAAATCTCCGCCGTATGTTTGCCCGTTTCCTTCAGTACAAGGAAACCGACATAGTTCCCGTCCATATAATATGCGAAAAAGGGCAGATCTCTACTTTTTTCTACATATTCCTTCGTGCTGTCCGGCAGCCCGAACCACTCCGGCAGGTCTTTTAAAACAGTTTCTGCGATCTGCTCTTTCAGGCTGGCGTCTTCGATCCTGCATACCCCTTCGTCTGACAAGATCCCTTCCTTATGCTCGCTCATTGGGCACTTCCTCCTTTTATCAGTATGTAGCATACTATAACACAAAATTCTTTCTGTTTAAACGATAAGTTTACTTACCTTTCAGGCTTTAAAAGTTACAATATAGATAAGCAGAGACTTATTGGATATTGTGGGAACGTTTATGAATACGAAGGAATCGGAATCATGATCTTAAGACGGAACACCCCATATTCCGTTTTCACATTACACTGACCTCCATATCGTTCCACTGCCCTTTTAATATTAGAAAGTCCAAAGCCATGGAGAAAGGTATCTTTTTTCGTGGTTTTGTCGGGGAAAGACATATCGGGAGGGACATTGTTCTCTACAACGATCGCCAGCATGTCCCTGACGCGGTCCGCTTTCACAGTTATGATCCGCTGGTCTTCCGGTAATTTTTCGCTGGCTTCAATCGCATTATCCAACGCATTCCCGAAAATCGTACTGATATCCAAAGCCTCCAAAAAAGCACCGCTTTCAAAAGAAATAACGGCGTTAAAATCGATCTGCTTCTCCTTCGCCGACTTAGCCTTATCCCTGATGATAATATCAAGAATTTCATTTCCCGTATGCCAAAAATTTTCATACCCTTCTATTTGGGAACGAAGTCTCTCCACCGATTGCAGCGCCTGTCTCCCTTCCGCCTCCGACTGCCAGACCAAAAGGTGATTTTTCAGGTCGTGATAAATGCTGCGCACCCGTTCTTCTTCCCTGATCCTGTCTTTATAGTAATTTTTCTGCCTCTCCAATTCCTGTACCCTATAAGCGGTTTGAATGGATTCACAAATATAAGCCGCAAGATACATACACCCAAAGCTGGAGAAAACAGCGGCCCCGCAAATAGGATATACGATAGCCGTATCCCGGGGCATAAAATATATAATCGTAAATACCGCCACAAAGGAAGAAAGCATAAGCATATCTACGATCAGCCACGTCTTAGAATCTACATGGGCCGTGATCTTTCCCAAAAACTTCCGTAAAATCAGCCATGCCCCGATCCAAAACAGTAATCTCAGGATCAAAGACACCGTATGGATCACGCTGCTTATCAATGTCAATTCAGGCGATTGCATCGTTTCTTCATAAGTTGCCTGCGTCACACCGTAATACATACGGCTTCCTACGTCTATCATCAGATAGTTGATCGCAATCAGCGCCGGATAAAAAACCAAAACCGCAGACAGCTTTTCCAATAGGGTTCCGCTATGAAACACCAGCATATATGTCGCAAACCCTATCATGACCCCCAGTAAATTTGCCAAATCATTGGAATAAATAATGCAATCCGCCAGATAACCGCAGATCACAAAGGCAGCGACCGCCATGATCCGGTTTCTGCGAAGAGGCAGAAAGGTTTTCAGCAGATGAAAAAAGACAAATGCATAACTCCATGCAAACACAAAATCCATGATTCTAAAAAAAAGCATCCTAAGATTTCCCCCAATACAATACCCGGTTCAGGCGGTCCGCAAGTAAAAACCGCTTTTCCCACCATAGTAAAATCCCCGGCATCCTGCCCTCCCTGCCAGCGCCTTCAGTCCTTCCGGTATTTCCTCTTCCGGTTCTATCTGCGTATACTGCCCCTTTAACATTACTGAAAAGAGTATCCTTACCATTTCTTTGATCATCCTCATAATATCATCTTTCTCATCGCTGTACAGCGTCTTCTCCGCCCTCTCCCTTCATGATTTTTCCAATGTTGATATAATACGCCGCCATTAAGAATACTGCCGCGCCAAACCATGCTGCAGCCTCCGCGCATAAGATCCCCGTTTCATATCCGGTCATCCCGATCAAAAACGCAACGCCCACGCGCAGCACAAATTCAATGATACCTGACACCATTGCGGTCATCGTATTCCCCATTCCCTGCAGGGCGGAACGATAAACATACAAAAGATACAGCACCGGAAGAAGCACACTCATAATGCAAAGATAGAGATAAGCCGTATTTCCGGCCGCCGCTGCCAGCTCCGGATCTTCGGAAGAAATAAAAAGCATGGTGATCGTCCTCCCGAAAACAATCATAATGACGGCAATCAGCGCGGATGTGGCCACTGATAAGACCAGCGCTGCGCGTATCCCGCTTTTGATCCTTCCGCGCTCCAAGGCGCCGTAATTTTGTCCAACGTAAGTCGTAACCGCATATCCATACGAGATGGCTGCAATTTCAAGTATACCGTACAATTTGTTTGTTGCGGTAAAGCCTGCAATAAAACTCATGCCAAAACCGTTAACGATCATCTGTACTGCCATACCGCCCACAGAAATGATAATATTCTGCGCAGCAACCGGTGTCCCGATCTTTATCAATGTTTTCTCCAATTCTCTGTCCGTCTCTACATGTTCTTTTCCAAAATGTAATCCGGGTGTCTTCCAAATCTTCAACGCACATAAAAATCCTGATAAGCATTGGGAAAGCACTGTTGCCGCCGCCGCGCCTGCAATTCCCCATTTCAGCACAAATACGGCAAGCAGGTCCAATACAATATTCGTAACTGACGCTGCGATCATGGCTTTTAACGGCGTTTTACTGTCCCCCACCGCACGAAGTACGGAAGAGCAAAAATTATAAAATACTACCGCCCCAAGTCCGCCAAACAAAATCCTCGTATAAAGCTCCGCCATTCCCCGCAGTTCTACCGGTACACGCAGAAATTGCAAAAACAACGGTAAAAAGAGCTGGCTTAACGCCATGCAGATCAACGCAATCACAGCGGAAAGACGCGCCGATGTACCGATTGCCTTTTTCACACCTTCCTGATCGCCTTCGCCGTACTTTTGTGAGATTCTGACGGAGAAACCTTGCGTAAAACCCTGAGCAATCCCCAATAGCATCCAATTAAGCCAATCCACTGTGCCAAGCGCCGCCAATGCCTCCATGCCCACGCCGTTTCCCACAATGGCAGTATCAACCACCGTATAAAGCTGCTGGAAAATATTCCCGAACATAAGCGGGAGTGCAAAAAAGAACAATAATTTTAGCGGTTTTCCTTTTGTCATATTTTGATTTTCTGTCATATTTGCTCCCATCTGTCCACTGCGTTTTTTTATGCCGCTTTCTATCCGCCGGAAGAAAAAGATAAAGCAAGGCTATTCCCTGTCCGGATCGTTAAAATCCCGTACTGAGAATAGCCGCTGGTCAATTTTTATAACCTATCTGTTTCCGTGCCATTATAATGATTCCGAAGCCAAAGTAAACTGATCTACCAGTTCCTTCATGCAGGTAGCCTCTGCTGAAAGCTGTTCACTGGCAGCGGCGCTTTCCTCCGCCGAAGCGCTATTGCTCTGCACCACATCCGAAATCTGATGAATGCCTTCGGAAACCTGCTTAACCGATTCCGATTGTTCGTTAGATACAATTGCAATGTGATCGATAGCATCGACCACAGACTGAATGCTGTTTACCACGCCAAGCAGAACGTCTGCCGTATTCTGTGCAATATCCGTACCGATGTGCACCGCGTCCGTAGAATTTGCAATAAGTTCCGATGTATTTTTAGCCGCCTGTGCGGATTTACCTGCCAGATTACGAACCTCCTCCGCAACAACGGCGAATCCCTTTCCTGCGCTGCCGGCTCTGGCCGCCTCTACCGCTGCGTTCAGGGCGAGTATATTCGTCTGAAATGCAATATCGTCTATCGTCTTAAGAATCTTTTCGATCTCCTCGGAACTGGTTCGAATCTTTTCCATAGCCTCTACCAGATTCTGCATCTTCTGGTTACACAGGAAAACTTCTTCGCCGGTCTGATGTGTCTTACTTCTTACATCCAGCGCCCCGCTCGCCGTATTTTTTACTTCTTCAGAGATTATGCTGATCCGCGTTGCCAGTTCCTGTACCGCGCTGGCCTGCTCTGTCGTTCCCTGACTAAGCGTCTGCGCGCTCGACGATAATTGATCGCTGGCATTCGCCACTTCCTCTGCCGAACGGTTAACCTGACACATAGCCTTGCTCAGCTCGATCTTCATATTACGCATGGAAAGCAAAATATTTTTAAAGCTGCCTACATATACATCCTCATGTTCCGTGTGAACGTCCAAATTCTGATTCGCAATCTCATTGAGCAAATATCCGATATCACTGATAACCGTTCGCAATCCTTTTACCAAATCCTCTGTCGATCTGACAAGCATACCTGTTTCATCTCTGTTTTTAATCTTGGGCAGCGGCGTATCCAAATCCCCCTCTACAAGCAGCTTCATCCTGTTTACACAAGCCTTCATCGGTTTTCCGATATTCAACGCCAAAGTCAATGCGACAAAAATCGAAAGCAGGATAGAAATTCCTATCACTGTAATATTGACAATGATCGCGTCCCGCGTAGATTCCAGATAATTGATCTGCGGCGCAGTCACTGCAATGCTCCAGCCGTCCGTATCCGGCACGGGAGCATAAGCCGCAAACATTTTATGCCCTCCGCTTACATAACTTCCAAACCCGTTTTCTCCCTGACGCATTTTAGTATGGATATCCGCCAATTCCCGTAATGAAGAATCGCTCTGTGCCTCTGCCTCTATATTTTGGACCGTGATCGTCTCAAGAGTAATGTCAGCGATCGTATCACCGGTTTTATTGATCATGTAAGCCCTGCTGTTTTCGCCAATCTGGATTGCCGATACAATATCGTTTAAAAAGGTTTCATGCGGAACAAAATATACGACGCCTTCAATGGATTTCCCATAGTCTCCCTCAGAATATAAGGGCGCCGCTACCATAATGGACAATTCCCCCGTAATCTTACTGATCAACGGCTCCGATACAAAAACATTGCCCTGCATAGCCTGACGGACATATTCACGGTCCGAATAATCCTTTCCGTCAAAAATACTGATTCCGTCCGCACCGATGACGTTTCCTCTTTGGAATCCGTGCATGGAAACGCGCCCGTCAATAATAGCCTGTTTTTCTTCCACCGATACCTCCGGATCCGACAACTGCGGAATGCATCCCACTTCCATAACGACGTTCTTATATACTTCCAATTCCTGCTGTGCGCGCCCTGCTGCCAAAACTGCCGTCTGGCTCATCATCTGCTCTACGGTAGTCATCGTATTGTGGTAGTTCATCGAAATACTTGAAGAACCGGATGCGACCAGTCCGATCAGAACCGTCAGAATCAGAGATAAGGTGATTTTAGTTCGAATGCTTTTCATTTCTATATTCCCCCCTACTCACATAGCTGAAATATGAGATATTTGGATCAACATATCCAGCCTTTCTTACTAATATCATAATTATTATAAAAGTTACCATTCCCGCTTGTCAACCACTATCCTGCCTCCTATGCGCCCTTGCGCCCTTCAAAAAGTTTTTTTCCTTATAAGCCTGTTGAATATTTCAAACCGCATTGCTATAATTCTATATTATTGGCTGTGAGAGCCGGTGCGCCTGCATCGTCTCTCACCTATATTGATTTCATAAAAGACGGAGGATGCTTATGAATAAAAAAGATATATTGGAGCTAAAAAGACGTTTGACTAAAAACGACTGTACTTTTACAAAATTATGCGGCTGTTATGTCAATGCCAATAAAGAGATCGTAGTCACGTTTGACGAGACTTTCTTAAATCTGGAAGACGAGGAATTTTATAAGTACTTGGAGATCGCCAAAAAAACTTTATCCGGCACGCTGGGCAACAATTTACTTGAACTGGAATTTCCCATTGCCGAGGAAAGCGCCGGCGGCAGGCAGCAATTCCTGATGGGGCTTAGAAGCAGCGCCCTTAAAAACGAAGAACTCTTAAACAGTTTTTATCAACTGATCATCGACAGTTACGACTATGTGGGGAATTTCCTGATCCTCCTGTTTCATGACGCCTATGACGTTATCGTCAAAACAAACGATAATGCCAAGTTGGACGAGTCGGAAGAAGTTTACGAATATCTGCTCTGCTCCATCTGTCCCGTGGCGCTTTCCAAACCGGGACTTGGCTACAGAGAAGACGAAAACCGTATCGGCGCCAGAATCCGCGATTGGGTAGTAGGCGTACCGGAAAACGGATTCCTCTTCCCCGCTTTTACAGATCGCAGCGCCGACATTCATTCCGTACTCTACTATACCCGTAACGCCAAAGATTCCCATCCCGAGCTTATGGAAAGCGGCCTGGGATGCGATCCCAAACAGACCGCAGCGGAGCAGAAGGAAACGTTCCATGCGATCGTTCGCAATGCGGTCGGCCCCGATGAAGAAAAGGGCGAAGATGTTTTCTTTGAAATACAGGAAGGAATCAACTGCCTGATAGAAGAGCAGGAAGAGATCCACGGAAAATCCGCTGCGCCTGCCGTTTTAACAAAAGAAAGCATTCATGAGCTGATGACGGAAATGGAAATACCGGAAACGGTAACTGCCAGAATCGAACAGTCTTTTGCCGAAAACTTCGGCGATATGCCGCCTGCCGCCGAGCATTTGATCGATGCGAAAGCGCTTGCTGCAAATGCTGAAAAGAAAGAAAAACAGACTTTAGTAAAAGAAGTCGCCCAGTTAAAGCAAAAGCTGGAAGAACAAAGTACATATGCGGCGCTTTCAGATGCGGATCCTGATTTTCCCATGGCCGATTCCACAGATACGGACGACGATCTGCCCCCTGTCAAAACTTACGACGTTATATTAAGGGTAAAACCCCAAAAGGTAGACCAGATCAAATCCCAAATCATCGACGGGAAAAAATGTCTTGTGATCCCGATGGAAGAAGATGAATATGCCAACGTCAATGGGGTGAATACCATCGTCTGATCTTTTGAGCCTGTCCGAGGAATCGGACAGGCCCGTCCTTTGTTAAAAAATAAACAGGATGCCTTTGCCTGCTTTCACAGGCACTCAAATCAGGATCGTGAAATTTTCAATTTCACACTAATCCCCATGCATGTCGCAAGCCTGCTTATGATACTGCTTAAATAGAAAATTGTAAAATCTTCGATTTTTCAATCTAAACTCCTCTAATCTCCACATGATTCACATAAGTTTCCATAATCCTCTTAAATTCCTCCAGTTCTTTTTTCGTACAGGTATGGAATCCTTTACATATGACATTCTCATTTTCTTCATAGGACTGCAGATAATATGCCTTGCACCCGCATATCCATTTTCCGATCTCTTCCATGATCTCTTTGGTATGCAGTTCTTTCACAACCGTAGTCCGAAATTCATACTCTGTCCTGCCCTCCATCAGGATGGAAACTGACTCCTCTATTTTAGACACATCGATATCCGCTCTGCCTGCCGCCTTTCCATATTCCGTCCGGCAGGACTTCATATCCATCGCCACATAGTCTGCAAGCCCATCTGCTATGATGTCTTTTACTATTTCAGGACGATATCCGTTAGTGTCCAGTTTCACCTGCAATCCGATCTCTTTTATCTTTGCCAGAAATTCTTTTAAATCCGGCTGCAAAGTCGGTTCCCCTCCCGTTATGCATACTCCCGTGACGATCCCTTTGCGTTTCTTTAAAAAACTGAAAATGTCTTCCTCCGGTATACAAGGCTGCGTATTCGGATATAACACAAGATCTCTGTTGTGGCAGAACGGGCATTGGAAATTACATCCGCCTGTAAATACGGCTGCCGCTACATGCCCCGGATAATCCAGTAACGTTGTTTTATTTAATCCGTGTATTTTCATTGAACATACTCCCAAATACAGTCTTTCAGTAATTCCTGCAATTCCCTGTCCATAAATTCATAATCGTCGTTAATATAGAGACAGACCACTTTCTTTCCGGCAATCACGTCGGCATATTTTTCTTTTATTCTCCGCATATGTTTCTTTTCCATGCAAAAAATAATGTCCGCCCAGCCAAGAAGCCCCGGCGTCACTTTTACCCTTGCATTTTGCTCCGTCCCCGCCGAACGCGCTGTATGTCCGTTCACTCCGTCAAAAAGTTTCTCGGCTGTCAGGCTGCGCCTTTTATTCTGACTGCACAAAAAAAGCAGGTTCATTTTACCACCCTATTTTTTCCACTTTCATAGATTTTTCTTCTACTTCCGGATATGCTGCTTACAGCGCCTTTCCTATTATCTCTGCAATTGCTTAAAAGAAGCCGCTACATCCTCCGTCTCCCTTCTTTTCTCCCTAACTCCTATCTGCCCGCTTCATCAGGCAGACGTCTTTCTTCCGAAAATTACAATCTACAATGTTTCAGTATAGGATCCCGCATTTGATCATAATAAATTATATGCCGTATTGTTTCCTTTGCCTGTTCCAGTCCGAGTTCTCTTTCTTCTTCTCCGCATTCAATGCCTAAAACCCGCTTAAGATTATATTCCAGCCATTCCAATCTTCCATTATTGCAATCATAAAGTGTTTCCCAATCCGCAGGCAATTCGCCTCCCCAGTCCGCATATCCCCGTAAAAAAGCTTGAAACAAGCCAAAATCAATCTTGCATTCTTCATACCCCGACCAGCACAGTGCCAACTCAAACAATTCCGTCATCGGATTATTATAAGAAAGACATTCCAAATCAATAATACGGTAATCTTTTTCATTCCACAGGACATTTTTACAGTCCATATCATTATGACAGACAGCCAAAATACCGGGAAGTTTTTTTCTTGCGCGATTTCCATGGTTCTGGCTTTTCAGGATCAAATCAGCATTCTCTTTTAGCTCCTCATACAGCCGCCTATTTACTTTTTCTGTTTCGGTAAGATAAATATCCCAATCTATAGCCATCTCGTCAAAGTTTCCATCTGCACATTTTTTATCTATGCTATGAATCTTAGCAAGTACCTTCCCTATTTCCATGCAATGATATTCTGTTATCTCTTTACCGCTCAAAGCTTTTCCGGCATAATAATCAAACAGATAAAAATATTCTCCATCCAATTCCTGCATTTTTCTTTCACCGAACGTTAGTGCAGGAAGGATAGGAATCTGCTTTTGTTCCAATAAACGTTCCAAGCGCTCTGCCTCAGCATAATTTGCCATAACGGTTTCTCTCTGCATTATAAACCGGTTCAATAGTTTCAGAGCATAAACGCCCTGATCCGTTTCCAGTTTATACATTTTATGCATGAAACCGCCCTTTAAAGGGATTGGGGCTTCTTTTAACTTCCAATTATATTTTTGCTCTATTTTTGTGAATATCGACATAATTTTCTCTCTCAGCAAACCGGAATATGTTTCATTTATGACCTGACTATGTATTCTAATACGTTCTGCCACTGCTTCTTTGCAAATCAAATTATCAGAACCTTTTTCAGATGATTTCCTATAATAGAGATATTCCATACGGTATCATTGTTTACGGATAGACGCCGCAATTTCTTTGGCAAACATATTATACCATTCCATGACAAATTTTTCTATCACTTATCTGCTTTGCACCATAACGCGGCGAACGCTTTCCCGCTCCCGCATTATAATATTTTCTTAATTTCTGCCCCTATCGTTTTTTATTTCCACAGAGTTTCTATTTTGTAAATTGAATCAAAGAAATACCTATGCTATAATCACAACAGTAAACACTGCATCTAAACGGCAAAATATCAGTTCTGCGGCGCTTCAGGAAACAGAAAAAAAACAGGCACATCAATTTATTACTTGAAAGGAAAAGCGGACATTTTATGAATATGGATGAGAAATATATGAAAGAAGCCATAAAACAAGCCCAAAAAGCATATGCGCTCGGGGAAGTTCCTATCGGCTGCGTAATCGTGTATCAGGATAAAATCATCGGCCGCGGCTATAACCGCAGGAATACGGATAAAAACACGTTAGCCCACGCAGAGATCACTGCTATCAATAAAGCCAGCAAAAAGATGGGAGACTGGCGGCTGGAGGATTGCACCCTTTATGTGACCTTAGAGCCTTGCCAGATGTGCGCAGGCGCTATCGTGCAGGCGCGGATCACCCGGGTCGTTATGGGCAGCATGAATCCCAAAGCAGGATGCGGCGGTTCTATCTTAAACATCCTTGAAATGCCGCAATTCAATCATCAGGTTGAGGTGACCCGCGGCATTTTAGAGGAAGAATGCTCCCATATGCTGACTACCTTTTTTAAAGAGCTGCGTTTACGCTGTAAAAATGAAAAACAAAATAATTTGCAGAAAGATAGGCAAAAAGAAAATCTAAACCTATCCGATTCATAGGCTTAGATTTTCTAAGTTTCCATTATTTATGGTTTCCTACTTCATTTCCTTGATGGCATAATGAAGCTTCGTAAACAGCTCGTCATATTTCAAATTTTTAACCTCCGGTTTCGTAACGCCCACATAAAGAACCAGCGGTATTTTCCTGCCTTCAAACTCAAATTCTTCTCCGTTCCGCTCACGAATTTTTTTCGCTGCCGCCTCCGCATATTTTTCATCCTTACTGTCCGTAAGCATTACAAATTCATCTGCGCCGATACGAAATACAATATCCTCTTCTCCTGCTGCATCGCACATTCTCTGCATGGTTTCCAAGATCGCCATGTCTCCCGCCTTATATGAAATTTCATTAATCGGTATCAGCGATTTAATATCGCAGCACACAAAGAAACAATCCCTCCTGCTCACAAACAAATCGTATAATTCGCTGATGTCCACACGTTTTCTTTCTCTCATATAATCATCCTCCTTAAAAACCGGTACTAAAAGTTTCGGAAAAAGCTCCGAAAACTTCTTCCTTGCCCGAAATTCGGACGGATTGCAATTCCATACGTTTCTAAACGCGCGCGTAAACGATTCGTTCGTGCTGTATCCATACTGCAGCGCAATCGTAAGCAGCGACTCTTCCGGTTCTGTCCATAACTGTTTTGCCGCCCTCATCATACGCCTGCGGACAAGATAATCATGCACCGAGATCCCGTTTACGCATCGGAATACCTTTTCCAATGTGGATTTTGAGCAATGGCATGATTCTGCAATATCTTCGGTTCTGATCTCATCGCCGATATGTTCCTCCACATATTCCAACGCTTCCGTTAATAATATAAGATTGCCCAAATCCATCCCTCATTTCTTTTTTTCACGCTACTGTTTTTTTGATCAGCTGATCTAGTTTTATTATAAGATGAAACCCACCAGATTTCTTGATATTTTGAGTAAGTTTCATAAATACAAAAATCTCAGCGCCGGTTGACAAAACCGCCTAAAAACAGTATACTAAAATGACCGTGCAGCCGGGGCGTTAGCGGTGTCCTGTACCTACAATCCGCTTTAGTAGGGGTGATGTTCGACTGAGGGCTTTTGCTTGTATAGCTGCCCTTTATAAGTGGCGTTGAAGTTTGGGTCTTACGCAATGGGAATCTATGAACCGTGTCAGGTTGGGAACAAAGCAGCACTAAGTAGAACCTCTCATGTGCCGTAAGGGTGCCTGGCGGAGTTAACTGTAAAGGTAACGTGTGTGAGCTTGGTTCGAGGGAGAATGCACGGTTTTATGCTGTATATTACAGGAAAGAGCCCTTTTAAAGCCGGCACATAGGAATCTGCACAAGAAATGGGCACAGAAATGGAGAAAACTATGGAATATGATTTTTCGGACTGCACCCTCTGCCCCCGTAACTGTCATGCAGACAGAACGGCTTCTGTTTCTTTATCCGGATCCGGACAGGAAAATCCCTATGGCTTCTGCGGGCAGTCCTCTCTCATCACGGCAGCAAGGGCCTCCTTACATATGTGGGAAGAGCCTTGTATTTCCGGAAACTCAGGATCGGGAACCGTCTTTTTTTCCGGTTGTAATCTGGGCTGCGTCTTTTGCCAAAATTTTGAGATCGCACACGGAAACTGCGGTAAAAATATTTCCACGGAGCGGCTTTCAGACATTTTTTTAGAACTTCAGGAAAGACGCGCTAACAACATCAACCTTGTCACTCCGACCCATTTTGTCCCTCAGATCATAGATGCGTTGACGCTTGCCAAAAGGAACGGCCTCCGTATTCCTATTGTGTATAACACGAGCAGCTACGAATCCGTCGGCACCCTCCGCAGCTTAGACGGATTGATCGATATATACCTGCCCGATTTTAAATATGTTTCCTCTTCATTAAGCAATAAATACTCCCATGCCCCGGATTATTTTGAAAAAGCTTCTCTTGCCGTAGAAGAAATGGTCCGCCAGACAGGCGAACCCCTTTTTTACACGGAGACAGGAAATACTCTTTCAGCGGACGAATACGACGATAAAGCCCTCCTTGGCAGAGGAACTATTGTCCGCCATCTTTTACTCCCCGGATGTCTGGAAGATGCAAAAGCAGTCGTAAAATATTTATACAGGACTTACGGAAACCGCATTTTTATCAGCATGATGAACCAGTATACGCCGCTCAGACATGTCAGCGGCTATCCCGAACTTAACCGGAAAGTAACTTCTAAAGAATATAACGAGTTGATCGATTACGCTGTCTCCCTCGGTGTGGAAAACGGATTTATTCAGGAGGAAGATACCGCTGCGGAAAGCTTTATCCCTGATTTTAATTGTGAAGGAATTTGATTTGGGTTCCGTTTCCCCTCCGGCTTTTCAATTTTGTTTTCCGCTCTGAAGTGCTTATATTGTGCCTCACAGTTCAACTCGTCTCATATAATATCCGAATCCTCCGGCAATCGCTCTCTTTTCCCCGCATTCAAAACCTTCAAATCCAAACATGATGGCTACCATTTTCTCCCGTTCATAGTATACACCCGGTACTCCCAAATAGTAGATATTCTTTCCCCCCTCTTCCTTCTTTCCAAGTATTACATGTCTGTAGTTGTAATATCCGTGGAGCAGGAAACTATTATTGACAAGATGCTGATATTTCTCGGGAAAAATGATAAAGTCTTTGGGACTTAAGGATAGATACTCGTCCCGGTTTCCAAACGGATGAATGACCTCATATTTTTTACAAAGTTCGTTCCACTTATCTTCATAAGTTTCCACCGGCACGGAAAAGGTAAGATTTTTCCATGTCCCGCCCTCGTGCCTGTTAAAATTTTTTTCTTCCGCCCGGCCGTCCGGCTGTCTTCCCTGATACGGCTGTCTTTCCGTTACGTTTTCCCTTTGGAAAATATTTTTCAATGCCGCCTCGCCTGACACCGATTGACTTTGCCCGGTCTCCCTTTGCCCTTCTTGGTCATAGAAAGCCTCTGTATACAAAGTTTCCGCTTTATCCGTCCAGACGGGATTTTCCTGCTCTGCCGGATTCTTTTCTGCAAATTTTTCCGCCCTGTCCCATGTGTCTGTCCACACTTTTGTCCCCTGCCGTCCACTCCTGCCATCTTCTTCGTTCTCTATCGTATTTCGGTTCTCTTCTGCCTTTTCGGCAGCGCTTGTACCGATACGGTTAGCAGACGAATGCCCTTCTTCCCATAATTCAGAGAGTTCCCGGCCTTCTTTTATTCTTCCTAATGTTTCCCTATATTCATTTTCTTCCTTAGCTCTCCAGACAGCCTCCAAATACTCGTCTTTTCCTATTTCAATTTTCAATCCGTAGGGTAACGGCTCTCTTTCATTGTTATGTCCTGTTCCCGTCGTTATCCTCTTTTTAAATACTGCCTGTCCCCCTTCAATATTGATCTTATGTTCAAACGGATTTCCACCCAAATTTTGTATGTAATAGCACCCGTTTAATATTCCGTATGCCTCTCTCACATAGACTTCTATACTGACGGTATTTCCACGCTGCGTCACCTTGACATGTCCTGCATTTCCTATCAATTCTCCATATTTTATATAATGTAAATATGCAATTTTTTTATCGTACATAAACAGACCCCATCCTTCCAACAGTTTTATAAAACTATTGTATTCAAGGATAGGGTCTGACATTCCACTTGTCCCAATTTTTTATAAGATCAATAATCCTGAGAATTAAGATATTTCATATAATTTACTACCATCAGGGCTATCTTAAAAGTAAGCGCGTCGTCAAATACACGGATATCAAGTCCTGTACTCTTTTGAAGCTTTTCAATACGATATACTAAAGTGTTCCGATGCACAAAAAGCTGTCTGGACGTTTCCGATACATTCAGATTATTTTCAAAAAATTTATTGATCGTCGTTAACGTCTCCTCATCAAAATCTTCCGGACCTTCCTCTCCGAAAATCTCATGTATAAATATCTGACATAGGTTGACCGGAAGCTGATAGATCAGACGTCCGATCCCAAGCGTATTATAGGCGCTTACGTTTCGTTCCGCATAAAATATCTTTCCTACGTCCAGTGCCATTTTGGCCTCTTTATAGGATTTCGACACATCTTTTAGCTCCGATACGATCGTGCCAAAGGCAACCCGCACGTTCAGCATTGCCTCCATATTCATCATATCCACAATGATCTGCGCTGTATGATTACATTCTTCATACCCTTCCCCTTCTGCCAACGCTTTGATCAAAATAGTATTTCTCTCATCTACAGCCGTGATATAATCCCCTTTTTGGCCGCTGAATATACTTTTTAAAAATTCCATAACGGAAGTATCCTTTTCCGTCTGCGTCTCCACAATAAAAACCGCTCTTGGTATGATAGGTTCTATGTGAAGTTTTTTTGCACGGTTATAAATATCCACTAACAGAAGGTTATCCAAAATCAGATTCTGGAAAAAATTATTTCTATCAAATCTTTCTTTATATGCAATGACTAAATTCTGGATCTGGCTGACCGCGATCTTTCCAATCATATATGCGTCGTCGCTGATCCCTTTGGCAACCAATATATATAGGATCTCCCCCTCGTCGAGAATTTTCAGGAGATGATAGATTCCGATCATCTGGCTGTCTGCCGGCGATGCGGCAAAACTCATCACCATTTCTTTAGAAACCTCTGCCGCATCAAATGTCGATGCCGTTTCCTGTCCTTCTAAATCAAACACACATAAATCTACTTTTGTAATCGTCCGCAATTCATCAATGCTTGTTTGTATTACCTGACTGGAAATCATCTTTTATCCTCCATTCCCGCGTATCTAATTAAGTCTATTATCGCCGGAGCAATATATCCGCTATAAGAATATGATAAAATATTTTTTCTCCATGTGCAAGCAGTTAAAAATCATTTTCCGGATTCGCTATAATCACACATTTCATACAGCAGCCTTAATATATTCTGTATCTGACTAATTTGTGTGGGCTTCATCGTTTCAAGCACTCCAATGATCTTTTCGGCCCCAAGATGCTTTACGTCTTCACCAAACATAATATAGTCACAACTAACCGATAGCGCTTTGGATATCCTGCACAGAGTATCCGCTGAAAATCCCTTCTTTCCTGTTTCTATTTCATACAGAAATTTAGACGAAATGCCGGCCTTTTCTGCAAAAACTTCTCTTGTGTAATTTTGTACTTCTCTCAGTTCCCTAATTCTTTCCCCAATTTGCGCTCCTGACATATCCTTCCTCCATATGCCAAAATTTTACATCTTATGACAAATTACATTAAACGGGCAAAAGTTCCCTCCATCATTACCTATCGTTCATTCCGCAACATAATACCGGCGTACTGAATCATTTGCCTTCAGTTAAATGACGCAGAATAAGTTTCCAGTCCATAAGGCGGAGTAGGGAGGCGATTCGGTGGCATCGTTGACTGCCGGCAACGCAGCAGATAGAAATTCAGACAAAACTTACATCATAATTATTTTGATAATCCCCAGAATTTTGTTTTGTATCTCCTCGTTAAAACTTTCTAATTCAAAGCATATGCTGCTCACTAAACTTTTTCTGTCCTTCAGCGTAATGGCAGGCGATATGTAAAACAGATCGTATAACTGCCAGACCAGCTCACTATCAGGCAGATTCCTTCCGTTTTCTAATTCTCTGTACTTTTTGACATCCACACCCAGTAATCTTGCCATTTCCAATTGACGGTAACTCTGTAAGTGCCTTGCCAAAAGAAAAATACCGATACCGGTCCCTCTTTTCTCCTTTTTACTGCATAAATTTTCTGCTTTAATAAAAATATTTTTCCAGTTGTCCGATGTGCTGCCGGTATTGGCAGTACTCATGGAAGAAACAATATTATAAATATCAATTAATTGGGAATATTCGAATTGCATAAAGAACTCTTTATATTTTTCGTCGCTTTTCTGTCCTGTGAAGATATATTGCACATCTGCAGGAGATTCGCACAGATACTTTAATTCAAAATAATTGAGCCGCCGTCCTCCAACCTCAACCTTACTGTAATTACTCTGGTTCATATGTACATATTTGCTCATTTCCTTTTGCGATAAGGATAAGCGGCGCCGTTCTTCCTTGATTCTATCCAACACATCATTATAAGTTGCATTCATGGGTACCTATTCCTTTGGATAATAATTCTGTATTTACCTATTTTATGCCATATTATCCCCCTATTATACACCTTTTTCCCACTTATAATAATGCAGGCACACGCAGGCATCCTGCTTATATTTTCAATTATTTTCCGCCATGGCCTGCTTGATTTTTCTAATCTCTAAAATACTAAAAGGGACACTTCCATATATGAAGTGTCCCTTACATATCCCATTTTTAAGAAACTAGTTCGTAACGATCTTTTCTGTCTCTTTGTCGAAAACATGAATCTTTTCAACATCGATAGCAAACTTAACCTTATCGCCAGGTCTTGCCGTTGTACGGGAATCTACCCTTGCCGTCATCGGGAATTCCTCTAAATCAAAGTATAAGTAAACTTCAGCACCAAGTAATTCATAAACTTTGATCGTAGATTCAAATACATTATCATTATCCTTGGTAGCTTCAATGTACATTTCAGAATCATATACATCTTCAGGACGAATACCGAATGTAACGGTCTTTCCGTCATAACCGCCGTCAATCAGCTTTTTAGATTTTGCAGGCGGTAATTTAATGGAGTGTCCAGCGATCTTAAGGAAAGCGGTATCTCCCTTTACTTCAACTACAGCGTCTAAGAAGTTCATCTGCGGTGAACCCATGAATCCTGCAACAAAAAGGTTCTGCGGTTTCTCATACAAGTTCTGAGGAGTATCTACCTGCTGAACAACGCCGTCTTTCATAACTACGATTCTGGTACCAAGCGTCATAGCCTCTGTCTGATCATGTGTAACGTAGATAATGGTAGTACCTAATCTCTGATGTAATTTAGCGATCTCAATACGCATCTGCACACGAAGTTTTGCATCCAAGTTGGACAGCGGCTCATCCATAAGGAATACCTTAGGATTACGAACGATAGCACGACCCATAGCAACACGCTGTCTCTGACCACCGGACAAAGCCTTCGGTTTACGGTCAAGGAGCGGAGTCAGGTCAAGGATTTTAGCCGCTTCTTTTACCATTTTATCAATTTCATCTTTCGGTACTTTTCTTAATTTAAGACCGAAAGCCATATTGTCATATACCGACATATGAGGATACAATGCGTAGTTCTGGAATACCATTGCAATATCTCTGTCTTTAGGTTCTACATCATTAACAACTCTGTCCCCGATCTTAAGTTCGCCGGAAGAGATATCCTCCAAACCTGCGATCATACGAAGCGTTGTAGATTTACCACAACCTGAAGGTCCTACGAAAATAATAAATTCCTGATCCTGAATTTCGAGATTGAAATCCTTTACTGCCTCAAAGCCGTTCGGATATACTTTGCAGACATTCTTTAAAGATAAACTTGCCATTTGTTAGGGCTCCTTTCGTCTTAAGGAGGCATGCCTCCATATTATGTTATATTCATTAATCCAGACCGGTAATTAAGTCTAGGATTAGTATAACTTAATCCATACTTTTGTGCTATGCCACTATTCCACAAAGATTTAGGTTTTGATTGTAAAAATTGCTTATAAGAAAATTCTTTTTCATTCTTCTTTGTCAAATTGACCAAATAAACCTAAATTTCATATGCACATTGTACAAGATTCTACTTATCATCTCCATAAAAAGCAAGCTGGTTCTTCCCGCGCTCTTTTGCCTTATATAAGGCTTTGTCGGCAGCTTTATACAAGGATTCAAAATCTTTGGCGTCCCTTGGATAGACCGCGGCCCCGATACTTGCCGTTGCAGAATATTTCACATACTCGCCTGCCCGGAAATTAGAAAAAAACTTTGCTACCCGGTTTGCCTCCTGCTCTACCAGCGCGTCGTCCTTTATATTCTTTAAAAAGATCATAAATTCGTCGCCGCCGATACGTCCGATAATATCAGATACCCTGAATTCCCCGCGGATCTGATGTCCGAGAGTCCGAATGACCTCGTCCCCGAACGCGTGTCCCATTGTGTCGTTGATCTTCTTAAAATTATCAATATCAAGCACGAACATCAGCGCCTGCTCGTCCGGATGTTCCTTCATATACTCTTTGATCTTACGTTCCGTCGCCAGCTTATTGTTCAGATCCGTCAAAAGGTCGGTATCCGCTTTATCCGCCAAATCCCTGTTTTCTTCATGGCTGCGTATCTTGCCGACAATATTCAGGACAATGACGACTCCCAAAAATACGAAAATAGCGATGAGCAGTTTATAGACCATCACCTTCGTATCGTTCCATACCTGTCTCTCCAGCCGCTTTGCATATTCCTGACTCACGCCTACTACCACATACCAGTCGTTGATCCCTATCGGGGAATACGCCAGCCGGAAACTCATTGTACTGTCCGTAACGTTGGTAACGCCGCCGTTACCGTTTGCGATCCTGTTCTGTATCCTTCTGACTTCTTTTTCGTCCGCAACGCCGTCCCACAAATTATCCCCTTCAAAAACGGTTTCCGTGGCCATGTTTCCTTCTATGATCTTTCCCGTCGTGTCCGTTACCGCATAAAAAGCATTGCCGTCAAATTCTCCTCTTTTGATCAAATCGCTGAATTCGTCCGTCGGATAATATAGCAAAAGCAGCGCTTTCGTTTCCTTTTTTCCGATAGGAAGAACGGACAGAAAAGCGTGTTTTCCACTAAATCCGTCGTTTTCCAAATGAATATATCTTTCATTTCCGTCTTGAAGCTGCTCAAAATAATCAATGTCGTATAACGACACCCATTCCTTTTCCTGATTGATCCCCCTGCCGTTCAGATCGGTCATAATGACCATATAAGCATCCGTCTTGTCATAAAGCGCCTCCACAAATTCTTCCACAAGGCCAAGTTCCTTTTCGGAATGCTGCTGGATCACGGCCGCTACCGTCCTGCCCGATGTCTGCATGGACATAAGCTGTTCCTGAAACTTCGACGCATACCCTTCCGAAACGGATGAAAAGTTTCTTTCCACCTGCACCTGCGCCGACTTACTGCTCGTCTTAAAGAAATCCACAAACATTGCCACGATCGCAATAAGCAGTATGGCTGTCGGAATCATCCATTGTATTGCCACTTTTCTTGTGTGCTTATCTCTCATATCCCCATTACCTCTTTTGCTTTCAATTCGTTCCTCCTTCTACCCCAATTTCCTCTTCTCCCGCCTCCTCCGGTTCAATTTTTTTGAATACGCCGTTATAAAGCAGGGCGCATAAATATGCGGTCCCTGAAAAACCGAACAATGCCGAGATCGGTACCAAACGCATGGAAAGATAAACAAGCGCGATTGGCAGTAAGTTGATCAGCACCATGACGATCGTCCTCGGCAGACTGATAATCGCTATCATAAAAGAATTCTTGATCGTATTCTTAATGCTGTTGTCAAACCTCGCCAATACCGGAAATACATATACGCCGATCAGCGACAGAATAATGGCGGCCGCGCATACAAGAATGACCAGTATTCTTGGAAATTCCATTTTTGCATATGTAAAAATATAAACATCGCCTACAAACATCAAAATGAACGCTAAAAAAATCAGCCAAATGCAAGTCGCCTGTTTAAAGTTCGCCTTAAAAGACTTAAAAAACGAACGTGTAATATAGCCTTCCCGATTCCGGACCATCTTCAGCACAACATAATGCTGCGCCGTAAGCGCGGCTCCCACCGTAATGATCGGAATGCAGCAGACCATGGTCAGTATATTCAGCCATATAAGATCCGCCACTTTGTTAAGCGCCTGCATAACAGGACTGTCTAAATTAAATATTTTGTCCATTGTCTAACCCGTGCCTTTCCCCATAACGCCTGCGCCTGTCACTTAATAAACTGCATACTGATCTGTTTATAATCGTCGTTCAGCTTTTTATACATTGTCATGGCTTCCGCCACCTGCGCCTGCGCTTTTCCCATGATCGCGTCGTAAAAAGTGACCATAGTATTCGTGACCTGAACGTTTAACTTATTCTTTGCCGCTTTCTGTGAAATATGATCCGTAATCTCTTTTTTCGATCTTGCCGGACGGAAACTCCATTCCAACGACATAGAGGAAACTTTGTCTGCAACCTGTAAGATCCGCTGCACCCTGCTCTGCTGCTCTCCCGTCGTATGTTTCGGATATCCCGTTCCGTCGGAACGTTCATGATGGCTGATCGCCAGATTAACGATCTCATCCTTCATACGGCCCCTGAGAAGGCTTTCCGTCTTCTGGACATGCCCCCGGAGAATTTTCATTTCCTCTTCCGTCAGTTTCCGAGGCGCATTGATCATTTCCTTCGGAACAGTGAGCATTCCGATATCATGTAAAAGCGCGGCATAATATAAAATCTCCTGTTCCTCCTCCGTAAGCATGAACTTTTTCCCAAGTTCTACGCAGATACAGGCGCATTCATTGGAACCGACCGCATAATTTTCACTGGAAAAACCGATGCAATACATCAGCATTTGTATCAGTTTCCGCTTATCTTCATTTGAAAAAATCAAATTTTCAAAAAGTGTATCTAATTCGTCTTTATATGTACCTTCTTTCAACTTGGTAAGAACGTCGTCCTCTTTCACCGCCTGATAAAACAATTCCAAACCTTCTTTTGAAAATTTATTTCCCGAATACTTATGGAACATCATATAATCAAACTTAGATCCCATGGCATTATGGTAAATATCCATCTTTTCGGCAATATTGATAAAAGACGCCAGCTCCTTTATGTCCGGCTCCAGCTTTGCCAGCCTTACATAATCCGTATGATGGTACAAAAGCGCCCTGCTCTCTCTTTCGAAGGGCGATAAATATTTCAGAAACAGATAGCCGTATATAGAATGCGGGATGAATTCTTTGGCTTCATAACGCAGCATATCTCCCGGATCGTCCGTCTTATATACGCCAATATCGTGAAAAGTGGCTATCATTGCCAGATCCGCCATTTCAAAATCTTCCATTCCGCCCTTATGCTGCAGCATTTTGTACACAATAAACGCTACCCTCGATCCATGCGACATAACCCGGGCATCGATCAGTTTCAAGGTATCCCTCATTAAATAAAAAATATTCTTACTGCTAATGTAATCCATGCAGGCCTCCTACATAAAAAATTCTTTTACACACATCTGAATCCATGTCCGCCATCCGACGGACATTTTATCAGATACTAAATTTTACTTAATTCACGCTTCATCGGCGTATAACGGATACCGTCCCTCGTTTCTTCGGGTCCTATATCTTCAAAGCCGAGTTTATGGTAAAATCCCACTCCGTACGGCGCCGCGTTTACCGTAACGATCTCTTTTCCTATCTCTGTTTTGATAAATCCCCAGATAGTCCGCATCAGACTGCTTCCCACTCCCTGTCTGTGATACGCCTCATCCACAAACAAAAGGGAAATATGAGTGCCTTCCCTTAATGTGATCATCCCGATGATCTTTCCCCTGTCTTCCGCTACAAACATCGGATATGCATCGTTCAAAAACATCCGCTGCAGCACAGGATCGGAAATAAAATCAAAAAAACTCCGGACACCCTCTTTTGTATAATCTTTTGCTTCAAATCTCAAAAAAGTCTTCCATGTCATTGCCATAACGTCATCCCACTCTTCTATCCGCGCTTTGCGGATAAAATACGGGAACTTTCTATCCCACATATCACAATCTTCTTTCAAGTATTGATATAGAAAATTATAGCCGACTATCACAATTTTTACAAGAAAATATGAAAATATTCCGTAAATTTAATAGGAAATATTTCCTATTTTGACAACTTGTCTCTAATCCGCCGCTTCTACACCCACCCGGTTGACTAACGGAAGCCCGTTTTCCAACGCATGGGCATTTTCCAATGTTTCAATCGCAATCGCCTGCATTGCTTCCTGCGTAAAGAATCCCATATGAGAAGTGACCAAAACATTCGGGAAAGTCATAAGCCTTGCCAGATTATCATCCGTAATAATGTCATTGGAACGGTCCTCGAAGAAAACGCCTTCCTCTTCTTCATAAACATCCAGACCGACGCCGCCGAATTTCTTTTCCCTAAGTCCCTCGATCACCGCCTCCGTATCGATCAGCCTGCCTCTTGAGGTGTTGATCAGATAGACGCCCTGTTTCATCAGCCCGATCGTATTTTGGTTGATGATATGCTCCGTTTCCGAAGTAAGCGGACAATGGAGGCTGATCACATCCGCCTGTTTTACAAGTTCCTCTATCGATACATATTCCACACCCAGCTTTTCATTCGGATAAGGATCATAGGCGATCAACTGCATACCGAATCCCCGGCAGATGCGTATCATGGCCTGTCCGATCTTTCCGGTGCCGATAATTCCCGCCACTTTTCCGTTCAGATCCGTCCCCATCAAGCCGTTCAGGCTCATATTGAAGTCCCTTGTCCGGTTATATGCTTTATGAGTAAATCTGTTTACCGTTAAAAGCATTGCCATTGCAAACTCCGCCACCGCCTCCGGCGAGTAGCTAGGCACTCTGAGTATCACGATCTTATCCTCCGCCGCCTTCACATCCACATTATTGAACCCCGCGCTCCTTAAAAGGATCGCTTTTACCTTCATATCATACAACTTCTCAATCATAGCGGCATTCACATAATCATTGACGAATATACAAATGGCATCATGCCCGTTAGCAAGAAAGATCGTATCTTCATTACAGGGTAATTCAATAAAATGGATATCAAATCCATATTCCTTTCCTAAAGGTTCAAACCAGGTCTTATCATAAGGTTTTGTTCCATAAAAAGCTATTCTCATCATATTCTACCTCACATTCTGTAAATTCTGCATCTCTGATTCGGCGGACTTAGGCTCAGGGACGTTCCCATACTGTTCCAAAAACATTATATGGACTTTCCCCTGATTTTATCCTCTTATGAATGCTCCTGTGACGATCGTTTGTTTTTAAAAACTGCTAAAAAAGCTTTGCACACTGTTTTGGAAAAAATTTTTGATCCCTCTTCCGATTCCTGCAAAAAAGTCTCCGATTCCCTTTAAAGAAGTGCTGACGCTGCTTTTTACGGCTTCTGCCGCCGCCTTCTTAGGATCTTCCAGCAGTTCCAGCCCATATTCTTCATACAGCGACTTCGCTTTTTCGGCCAATCCTTCCGTGTCAAGCCCCCAAGTATTGACCTGATCGACGATCTGAACGATCTTTTCCTTTTCTTCTTCCGACAAGGAGATCCGGAACAGCTCTTCCCCTTCCGCAATCGCCTCCCGTACTGCTTCCTCGCTGTCCAAGCTGCCGTCCGCAATCTTCTGTATGATAAACTGAAAGATCTCATCCGCCTGTTCTTTTGTCAGCGCCCCATCCATCAGGCTTTCCTCCCGGCTGCTTTCAACCGTCTGCTCCTGCCCGGCAAAAACACTCAGGCCGGATGAGGTAAAAAGCACTGCCGACAGCATAAACGCCAAAATTCTTTTTCCGATACTGTGTTTTCTATTTCTTCGCATTCCCTTCTCCCGCATCTACCTTTTTCATGATCCATTGATAAATATCTTCTATGATCTGTTCCCTGTCCGTCTCATTCAGCAGCTCATGACGGTCCGTCTCATATTTTTTAACCGTTACATCCTGCATTCCGGCTTGTATAAAGGAATCGACCGCTTTCTGTACCCCTTTAAAATATCCTCCTACAGGATCGTCCGTACCCGCCGCAAACATGACCGGCAGGTCTTTCGGCATATTTGCAAGATTTTCCTTTTTATAGAGCCTCCAGATCAGCTCAAACAGCGTTTGAAAACCGTTCACGGTAAAAACAAACCCGCAGCGGGGATCTTCCAGATAAGCGTCTATCTTGCCGGCGTCCTTCGTAAGCCAATCCACGCTCGTTCTCGCATTCTCTATCCTCTTGTTATAATTTCCGAATACATTTTTATCAAGAAAGCGGCTCACATGCTTAGAGCCGCAAAATGCTTTCTGAACAGCCGTCGCCGCCTTAGACGCCATGAGCACAGATTTCGGCTGCATTCCGGTACCCAGAATGATTGCGCCGTCGATCCCGCTGCCGTATTTGCAAAGATAATTTCTCGTAATAAAAGACCCCATACTGTGTCCCATAATGAAGTACGGTACTCCATGATAGAGGGACTGGGTCATCTTCTTCAGCCTGTGTACATCCCTTACCACGACCGTTGCCGGATCGTTTTCACAAAAATAACCTTCCGTTCCGCCCGTGGGTACGGACTGCCCATGCCCTAAATGATCGTTTCCGACTACCAAAAACCCTCTCTTTGCCATGTCTGTCGCAAACTCTTCATAACGGTCGATGTATTCCGCCATACCATGCACGATCTGCAGGATCGCCACCGGTTTTTGCGGGGGTATCCAGCGGATCGCATGGAGCTTTGTCATATTATCTCTGGAATCAAAATAAAATTCTTCTTTTTTAATCATATATGCTCCTATCTGTGTGTTCCTGCACACATACAAGTCGTCAACACATCTGCCGGCAGCAAACCGACGCATTCCTGTCCGCCGGCGTGCCTGCTGACAGCAAACCGGCACATTCCTGTCCGCCGCCCCTGCTGACAGAGAACCGACGCATTCCTATTTCGTCGGCGGAACGTACCGGTACACTAACAGATCTCCGCGCCTGCCGGCATCGTCTTCTCCGGCGTCATAAGCGCAAGGTTCCCCTCTGCGTCTTCCGCGCAAAGCAGCATTCCTTCCGAAACCACGCCTGCCAAAGTTGCAGGTTTTAAGTTCACCAATACCATTACTTTCTTTCCCACCATTTCTTCCGCGCTGTAATGCTGCTTAATGCCGGATACGATCTGCTTTATCTCACTGCCCACGCGCACTTTGGAACAGAGCAGTTTTTTGGATTTTTTCACCTCTTCGCAGGCAATGATCTCTCCGACCTGAAACTGCATCTTTGCAAAATCGTCATAAGAGATCTCCGGTTTCTTTTCTATATCGATAATTTCCTCTAACGTTTCCGTTCCTTCTTCTTTTTCTCCCGTTTCCGCTCTTCTTGCGGCAAACATTGCCTCAGCCTTTTCGGTAACTTCTTTTGCATCCAAACGGGCAAACAAAATCTCCGGTTTCTCCGTTACCCGGCTGCCCGAAGGATAACGGCCAAACTGCGTCGTCTCCTCAAAAGAGGAAAGCGTGGTATTTAACTGTGCCGCAATCTTTCCGGCGGTTTGGGGCATATAGGGTTCTAACAGAGAGGCGCCGATGGAAATACTCTCCACCAGATTATATAACACGGTAGCCAGTCTGTCCTTTTTGTCCTCATTTTTGCCAAGCACCCACGGCTCCGTTTCATCAATATATTTATTGCAGCGCTTAAACAAGGCAAAAATTTCAGAAATGGCGTCCGCTACCCGGAGTTCTTCCATTTTCTTACATACTTTTCCATAAGTCTGCACTGCCGTCTCTTTTAATTCTTCATCCACAGGCTCCGCCACGTTCTTATCGCAGATTACGCCGTCAAAATACTTGTTGCTCATGGAGATCGTCCGGTTCACCAGATTTCCCAACGTATTGGCAAGATCCGAATTCATCCGCTCTACCATCAGTTCCCATGTAATCACTCCGTCGTTGTCAAAGGGCATTTCATGAAGCACAAAATACCTTACTGCATCCACTCCGAAGAAATCTACCAGATCGTCGGCATAGATCACATTCCCTTTGGATTTACTCATTTTCCCGTCGCCCTGTAAAAGCCACGGATGGCCAAAGATCTGTTTCGGCAGAGGCTCTCCCAGCGCCATTAAAAAGATCGGCCAATAGATGGTATGGAACCTTATGATATCTTTTCCAATCAGATGCAGATCCGCAGGCCAGTATTTACGGTACTGCTCCGTACCCTCCCCGCCGCATTCATATCCGATCCCCGTAATATAATTAGTCAGGGCATCCAGCCACACATAAACCACATGTTTATCGTCAAAGTCTACCGGAATCCCCCATTGAAAGGAAGTTCTGGATACGCACAGATCCTGAAGCCCCGGAAGTAAGAAATTATTCATCATTTCGTTTTTACGGGACACCGGCTGGATAAATTCCGGATGGGCGTTGATATGTTCAATCAGTTTATCCGCATATTTACTCATCTTGAAAAAATACGCCTCTTCTTTTGCAGGTCTGACTTCCCGTCCGCAGTCCGGACATTTGCCGTCCGCCAACTGGGATTCCGTCCAAAAAGATTCACAGGGGGTACAGTACATCCCTTCGTATGCGCCTTTATAAATATCTCCCTGATCGTATAACTTTTTAAAGATCTTCTGTACCTGTTTTTCATGATAATCGTCCGTGGTACGGATAAACTTATCATAAGAAGTCCCCATCATATCCCAAATATCCCGAATGGAAGACGACACTTTATCTACATATTCCTTAGGCGTGACGCCCGCCTCCTGCGCCTTGATCTCGATCTTCTGCCCATGCTCATCCGTCCCGGTCTGGAAAAATACGTCGTAACCGTCTTTCCTTTTAAATCTTGCGATACTGTCTGCCAGTACCGCCTCGTAAGTATTCCCGATATGAGGCTTTCCCGATGTATAGGTAATCGCCGTTGTGATATAATATTTTCCTTTACTCATTTTATTTTCCTGCTCCTTTCAACTTGCAAGTCTATTTCATCAGATGCTTCTGCGCCGTGCAGATTTTAAATCCAAAAAAATAAAACGTCTTTCTGCATATACACAGGAAGACGTCCAATGCCGTATTACTACTTTCGCTCATTTATCCCTTACAATAATCGCCAAGATCGGGGCTGACTTTAACCTGCTGCCTGTCACAGCTTTGCATTTTTTTAAGAGTAACATAATTTTATTTTTTTGTAAATGATTCAGACTAACTTTTTCCTGCTCCAGCGTCCTGTGAGATAACGAAAACCGGAAATGACATAATTCACCGTCCATCCGATAGGTACGGCAAACCAAACCGCCTGTACGCCGATAACGGGCGCCATGCCAAAAGCAAAAGAAACCCGGATCGCCAGATTGATCAGATTGGCCGCCGTAAATACCACCACATCGCCCGCTCCCCGGAGCACCCCGTCCGTCGAGGCTTTTAATCCGATAAAAACAAAAAAATAGGCGATAAACGACAAATAACTGACACCCGTGCCGAATGCTTCCCCGCCGGCTCCCTCCTCCAAAAACATACGGATCAAAGGATTTTTAAACAGTAACAATACCGCGCATATGATTATGGCAAAAACGCCGACAATAAAATAGCTCGCCCTGTATCCCTGCTTTACCCTCTCCGTCTTCCCCGCTCCCATATTTTGCGCCGTAAAAGTGGACACCGCGTTTCCCATGGAAATCATCGGTACAATACAGATAGACTCCAGACGCATTCCGGCCGTGTATCCGGCAAGCACGGAAGATCCGAATCCGTTGACTACCGACTGTACCAAAAGCATCCCCACCGATACGATGGATTGTTGGATGATAGACGGAATAGCCACCTTGACCATATTCTTAAGGATCGCTATATTAAAGGTCTCCTTTTTTCCTTCGTAACCTTTTAACCGCCGCATCAACACCAAAAAAGACAGTACCGCCGCAATCCCTTGCGCCGTTACGGTCGCAGCGGCTACCCCCGCCACGCCCATATGCAGCGTCCGCACCGCAAACAGATCCAAAAAGATATTCAGGACGGAGGAAAAAATGAGAAAATACAAAGATGTCCTCGAATCCCCCAACGAATTAAAGATCGCCGCCAGAATATTATACATAAATAAAAAGGGAAGTCCCGTAAAATAAATTTTTAAATATAACGCCGCATCTCCCATAATATTATCCGGCGTAGAAAGCGCGGATAATATCGGACGGTTCGCCAAAATCCCAAAGAGCCCAAGCGCCACGCTTGTCCCAAGAAAAGCTATGACCGCCGTAGAAACGGCAGTTTTCATTTTTCCGTTTTCTTTCGCGCCCAGATATTGGGAGATAATGACGGACGCCCCCGTGCCACCCCCGATAGCGATCATGACAAAAACCGTAGTCAAAGCATAGGATGCCCCCACAGCCGCGAGCGCATCCTCTCCTACATACTTTCCTACAATGATCGTATCTACCATATTATAAAACTGCTGAAACAGATTCCCAAGGATCATGGGAAGCGCAAATAAGAGCAGTCCCTTTCCCGGAGAACCTTCCGTTAAATCTATTCCTTTCGGTCTCATATCTCTCTCGTCTTACCTCTTAAGCAAATCGCTTTACACAACTTCTTTCTCCGCGCACCCTAAAAGATCCGTCACATTCTGCGTAATATCGCCTTTAAATACCGAAGAACCCGATACGATTACATTGGCGCCTGCCTTTACTACATCAGCAATATTGCCTATATGGATTCCGCCGTCTACTTCCACATCCACATGCAAACCTTTCTCTTTTATCATTGCCCTGACTTCCGCCACTTTATCCAAAGTTTTTAAAATAAGTGACTGGCCGCCAAACCCCGGTTCTACTGTCATGACTAAAATCATCTCTACCTTAGGGAGATAGTTTTCTATTTCTTTCACCGGCGTATCCGGCTTAATGGAGATCCCTGCTTTTTTTCCGGAAGAATGGATCAGTTCTATCGCTTTCTCTGCCTGCTTGGTCGCCTCTATATGAAAGGTAATGATGTCTGCGCCGCATTGGATAAATTCTTCTATATATCTTTCCGGCTCCATAATCATTAAATGCACGTCGAAAGTTTTGTCCGTCACTTTCCGGATCGTGGAAATAACGGGCATACCAAAAGAAATGGAGGGTACAAAAATACCATCCATAACGTCGATATGTATGTACTGCGCACCTGCCCGGTCCGCTTCTTTGATCTGGTCTCCCAAAATACTGAAATCTGCCGCTAAAATAGAAGGTGATAAAATCATAATCGTCCTTTCCATACAGTTCACGGATCCATCCGTGCTCCCGTATCTTTCTGCCGTTTTATCAGATTTGTTTCGTGCCGCTTACTCCGGCGTAAAGCAAATGGTTCTTTTCTTATCATACAAGATTTTTAAAAGGTTTACAATCTATTTTACCGATTTTTCAGACGCGTCACAGCGCGTGTTTGAAAATTGTTTTCCCCAAGGTGTGCGTCACAGTTTGTGGGAGATTGGCTCAGTCCTTTCTATACTTACTCTCAATCTTTGTCACATAAACTACCATTGTAAAAATAGCCAGAACCATAGTTCCTAAAATCGTGGCCACCACATATCCCGAATTCTGTCCCGCAAGAAACGGCATACCCAGCAATGCAAAAATCATGCCGAAAACGATCCATAGTTTTCCTAACGCCTTATTATATGCCTTTACGTCTTTCACATCAAACACTTCCGCATTCGCCCAAAACCCAAAGGGTCTGGTTCTTTTGGAATACATCGTATAGATCCCCCCTAAAACGATCAAAGCCCCGATCGTTTCCCATATCATAAACGCAATAGCAGTTCCTTCCATCCCACAGTCCCTCCCATTTATGAAATCCGCTTAACAGCCTCACGGCTTTTTCTTTATAGTTTTTCTTCCCTCCGGTGTCCGTTTTCATTAAAATTTTCTTTCAACGCCTTTTCAACCGGATAGATAGAGCCGATCAGCGCTGCGATCTGCAACGTGTTCAGTACGATGCTTAACATCCCGAAACCATCGGCATCCATGAAAAATCCTGTCAGGGAAACGGCCATCGTCAATACCAGCATGATCCCCCCTGCCCTTTTCCATATCATTCCGCAATATTCGTGGGCAAATTCCCAAGTTTCCTGATTTTTCATGGAACGCGCCGTCCGGTATCCGTAAGCCATATTGACCTTTCCCGGCGGATGTTTTTTAAAGGTAATACCAAAAAAGAGCATCAGCGCCGGTATAAAAAGATTGCATAAATACAAAAATATTTTCATCCCCATAAACTTCCCCCTTCACGCTAATTTTAAATTTCAGGTCACTTCATGTACAATCCGCCTAACTGCAGATCTTTATCTAATGTGATCGTATACGTTACGCTTGTATTTTCATAGGAAACGCTTACCTGTGCTGTGACCATTCTTTTTCCCATCTGTGTCACTTCGGCAATGTACATAGATCCGAAAGACTCCCTCTTTCCCCAATCACTGCCAAACAAAGCCTTAGTTTCCCGAAGCGCCGTCTCTACCGCCTCCGATTGCATTGCTTTTATGGAGTATTTTCTTATTTCCTCATAATCGTCCGCATCCAAAAGATCTATAATCAAAGTGATGCGTCCTTCCACTTCTTCTTTGTCAAAATGCGTAAGTTCCATGCTGCCTTTCGGTAATATCCACCACCCCAAAGCTATGACCGCCGCTAAAGCAATTATAACAATAACCGCTATTGTGACTGTTTTCTTTCTTTTGGCAGCCTTTAATTCTTCCGGCGGAAAATTATCATTAAATTCTTTTGCCGCATTTTCGGGTGTTCCCATTCTCGCTATCACGCTTTCTAACGGTTCTCCGCCTTCGATTGCCGCCGTAATATCCGACTCCAGCCATTTTTTGATCTCCTGCCGTTTGGCAGCGGAACATTTTAATTTTTTCACGATACTTTTAACATATACTTCTTGTGTCATATGAAAAACCTGCCTTCCCTTTTTATAATCCGGTTTCCTTCTAAGTAAGTCCTAAATACTGCCTCTGGTTCCTTGTCCCGTTAATATTGGTCAAAACTACGCAGGATATTCGTTCACCTGTAAGGCATATTTCCGACTGCGCAGCGGTGGCTGCAGCTAGTGCTCCATTTACCAATTAAAAAGGGTACCCAATTGGAAAATGGAATGCCAGAAGAGCTTTACACACTTTCCTCATAAGACATAATACCGGAAACTTTTACGGAAAATTCTGTCCAAAGCCCACTAAGCTGCGTTAAGATCTCCCGTCCCTTTTTTGTGACCGCATAATACTTTCTGGAAACCTCTTTTCCTTTCGGTTCACTCCATCGGCTGATCACTAATTCTTCGTCTTCAAGCCGGTATAAGATCGGATAAAGGGTTCCCTCCTTCAATAAAAACATTTCGCCGCTTTTTTCTTTCAATTCGCTGATCAATTGATATCCATACTTCTCTTTTTCCGATAACAGCTTCAATACGAGCATCTCCAAAACGCCCTTTTTCATCTGCTGTTCATATTTTGGATTCATTCCGCATATCACCCTCCATACTCAAATCATATATTTAGTATTGCTAAATATATTCTATAGCAATTTACTTTCCATGTCAAGTAATATCATTGTGTCCTTTCATAACTATTCTTTTCATATATTGCTTTTGCCTGCTCAGCCAACACCCGTTTCAAACTGACAGGTTCTACCACCTCTGCCTTTTCCCCAAAGGAAAGCAAAAAGCTGATAATCCATGTTCCTTCCGGTATCCGGGTCGTGACGAGCAGATCCCCTTTTTCCGTCTCTTTCACTTCCGAAGGATCAAATTCGTCATAAACACGGTACGCCATCTCTTTCGGAAAACACAGTTTAACGGCAGAATATATGACCTGTTCCGGCTCTTCCTCTTCCGGAAACTTACGGGGCGCAAACGTATCGTCCAGCATTTTCCACTTCAGGATACGGGACAGTTTGAACAGGCGGTAATCCTGTTTATCGGTGCAAAATGCCTTTAAATACCATGCCCTTGATTTATAACTCAGCTTCAACGGCTGAACTGTCCTCTCCCCAATCGATCCGCCGGAACCGGCATAAGTGATCCTCATACATTTTCGACGGATCACGGCTGTCTTTAAAGTTTCGAATTTTTCATTGTCATTCGGGCAATTGCCCCATCTTGAAAAATCTGCTTCAAGCCAATTTTCGGTTCCCGCATCCAGCAATCCTGCAAGCTTATTCAACGTACTGATACCGTGCATTCCCTTCACGGCTTCCAAACTCTGTAAAGCCGCAAGTATCTCCTGTTTTTCTTCTTCCGAAAATATCGCCCGTTCCAAAACAAAATGGTTCATTAAGCGGATGCCTCCGTTTCTGCCAGTTTCTGTATAAACCGGAATTCCCGCTTCGCTTAAAGCATCGATATCCCTATAGATCGTTCTGACCGATACTTCAAATTTTTCGGCCAATTCCGGTGCGGTAGCCTGCCCTTTATCCAATAAATGATATATGATCTTAAATAATCTGCTTTCCTGCATGGTCTCACCCTCCCTTTCTTCCATTATAACGCAAAAACCCTGACAATAATATGTCAAGGTTTTTATTTCCGTATTCGGCACAAATGATCCCAGACCATGATATAGTCGGAAAAATGTATGCTGCATATACTTTCCGCACTGCTTTAGCAGTTTATGTAAAGATTTTACCTCCGGCTTTTTGTGTTATAGTCAGTGTCAGGAACAGAAATCTGTAATTGATCTTTGTGGAGTTGAAAAGTCACGTCAGCCTCTTTTGCCAGTCGTTAGAGTGGGTAACGACCACTACACATTTTCCCACCTGATGGGCGCTGTCCTTGAGGATAGATATAATTTCAGCGGAGGTGTCCTCGTCCAGATTCCCTGTCGGCTCATCGGCTAAAATAACCTGTGCGTCACTGGCAAGAGCGCGGGCAATCGCCACACGCTGCTGCCGGCCTCCGGATAGCTGCAGTACATTCCGTTTCGCTTCCTCTGCGGCCAGTCCCAACTGTTTCAGAATGGGGAGCGGTTGCTGCTTAGAGGTCAGGGCTACATTCTCCATGGGAGTCAGATAGTCGATCAGATTATAAATGACCACAACAATCTGACTTCCTTTTGTCTGGTATAAACAATAGGCATCATGAAATAAAATAGGGCATGACTGATTAGCGAGATAGCTGCCATCAGCGAGAAAACATATAAAAAGGTCTTGGGAAACAGCTTTAACCGCTTCATGGCGATACCTCAAAACGATAGCCGACGCCTTTTACCGTTGCAATATAATTCAACTCCAGCTTTTGGCGTATCCTCCGAATATATGTGTCAATCGCCCGGTCATAAAGCGGCGCGTCCATCCCCCAGACACCATCAATCAGTTTTTCGCGTGTCATGACCCGCCCTGCATTTTCAATCAGCAGTTGTATTTCTTTGGGGCCAGCTCTATGGGTTCGCCATCCTTTTCCGCCAAATAACCATGAAAATCTACTGTAATGTTTCCGCACCTCCAAATATCCTTTTCTTCCATTTTCCCGGCACGGCGCAGCAAGGCCAGAACACGTTTCCCCAGCAGGATGATTGAAAAAGGCTTGGTGATGTAGTCGTCAGCCAAACAGTCGAAGCTGGCGATCTGTGACCTTTCATCGCTCAATGCAGTCAGCATCAGAACGGGGACGCTGCTTGTTTTGCGGATTTCTTTTAGGACTTGAATGCCATCCACATTGGGAATCATTATATCCAGAATAATCAATTCTATGGATTCCTGCTGAAAACAGCGAAGCGCTTCCTGACCATCGTAGGCCGGAAATATTATGTGGCCTGCATCAGTTAAATAGTCGCTGACCAGATTGTTTGTTGTCACATCGTCCTCAAAAACCAAAATTTTGCCATATTGCCCACCTCCCCTTACTGTATGTGTCACCAGCGTGAATTTCTGCAAAAAGGATACCGCGCTTTATGCGTATGCCAAAAAAATAACACCTCACTTCGAAAAGTAAAGGTGTTATTTCCTTACCATATTTTCTAAAAACAAATAATTCCTAACTTGAGCCAGTCTTATAAAAATTCCTTCACACCCTGATATACGCCTTCCGCATCCAAGCCATACTTCTCGATCAGGGCAGCGGCAGAACCGGATTCACCGAATACGTCCTGCATACCGATTTTCTTAACAGGCGTAGGAGCCAACTCGCAAAGCGCGTCGCAGACTGCGCTTCCCAATCCGCCGATCACAGAATGTTCTTCCACGGTAACTACCTTTCCTGTCTTCTTTGCAGAAGCTGCTATCAGTTCCTTATCAAGAGGTTTGATCGTATGGATATTGATCACTTCCGCACTAACGCCTTCCGCCGCAAGTTTTTCCGCTGCACTGAGCGCACTGTCAACACAGATTCCCGTCGCTACGATCGTAACGTCCGTTCCCTCACGGAGAAGAACCCCTTTACCGATCTCAAATTTATAATCCGGCCTGTCATTGATCACAGGCATAGCTGCACGTCCGAAGCGCAGATATACAGGGCCTTCATATTCTACTGCCGCGCGCATAGCCGCCTTTGCCTCTACATCGTCTGCCGGATTGATGACTACCATCCCCGGAATGCTTCTCATCAACGCCATATCCTCATTACACTGATGGGATGCCCCGTCTTCACCAACGCTGATTCCGGCATGGGTTGCTCCAATCTTTACGTTCAGATGGGGATAACCTACAGAGTTACGGACCTGCTCAAAAGCACGGCCGGCTGCAAACATAGCAAAAGAGCTTACAAACGGGATTTTACCTACCGTGGAGAGTCCTGCTGCGATACCTACCATGTTACATTCCGCAATACCGCAGTCAATGTGACGATCAGGATATGCTTTCTTAAAAATTCCCGTTTTCGTCGCCGCTGCAAGATCCGCATCCAAAACGACTAAATTCGGATATTCTGCTCCCAATTCCACGAGAGCGTTACCATAGCTTTCTCTTGTTGCAATTTTCGAAACTTTTACTTCTGACATAATTCTGCCCCCACTTTCTCAAGATCCGCCATTGCGACTGCATATTCTTCATCATTCGGCGCCTTGCCGTGCCAATCGCAGTTTCCTTCCATGAAAGAAACGCCTTTTCCTTTCAGGCTGTGCGCAATGATCGCCGTCGGCATCCCCTTTGTTTCTCTTGCTTCTTTAAACGCCGCTCTTAACGCGTCAAAATCATGAGCATCTACATTGATTACATGAAAATTAAATGCCTCAAATTTCTTGTCAATCGGATACGGAGAACATACATCTTCCACTTTACCGTCAATCTGTAAGCCGTTATTGTCTACGATCACGCAAAGATTATCCAGCTTTCTGTGTCCGGCAAACATAGAAGCTTCCCAAACCTGACCTTCTTCAATCTCACCGTCTCCTAAAAGAGTATATACCCTGAAATCTTTTTGATCCATTTTAGCGCCAAGCGCCATCCCTACTGCAGCGGAAATTCCCTGTCCCAAAGAACCGCTGGACATATCTACACCCGGAATGTGCTTCATATCAGGATGCCCCTGAAGGTAAGATCCTAATTTACGGAGAGTCTTTAAATCTTCTACCGGGAAAAATCCTCTGTTTGCCAAAGTTGAATAAAGTCCCGGAGCCGTATGCCCTTTAGAAAGAACAAAACGATCCCTGTCTTCTTTTTTAGGTTCTTTCGGGTCGACGTTCATTTCCTCAAAATACAAAAATGTAAAAATATCCGCGGCTGAAAGAGAACCGCCCGGATGTCCGGCTTTTGCACTATGAACACTGGTCACAATGCCTTTGCGAACTTCATTCGCTGTTTTTGCAAGTTCTAAGTTATTCATTTTTTCCTCCATTCCGAATCGTTGTTAAACTGCTTTCATTTCACTTTATCATAAATAGGCCACGCCGTCCATATCGGCATATCGTAACGAATTGCAGAATTTTTACATGCATTTCATGGATACACTTATTTCCATTCGTTAGCCATACCTACGAACTGTGCCGGTTTATGCATTTTGTCCGTAATACGCATTGGCGCCATGTTTTCTGTAATAATGCTTATCCTGAAGCTCCTGCGGCGCGGGCTCTACTTTAGGATTGATCCGTTCGCACCTTGCCGCCATCTTCGCCACTTCCTCCAATACCACCGCGTTATGCACCGCTTCATGGGCGTCTTTCCCCCATGCAAAAGGTCCGTGGTTCTTACAAAGCACCGCCGGAACTGCCAAAACTTCTTTATCCTTAAAGTAATCAACGATCAAAAGGCCCGTATTCTTTTCATAAGCGCCGTCGATCTCCTCTTTGGTCAGGCACCTTACGCAAGGCACTTCTCCGTAGATATAATCCGCATGAGTCGTTCCGTAGCAGGGAATGCTCCTGCCTGCCTGCGCCCAGCTTGTAGCCCATGAAGAATGGGTATGCACGATACCGCCGATCTCCTGAAACGCCTTATACAGTTCTAAATGCGTCGCCGTATCCGAAGAAGGATTGTACTTTCCCTCTACTTTATTTCCCTCTAAATCCATGACCACCATATCTTCCGGCGACAGCTTATCGTAATCCACACCTGACGGTTTAATGACAAACAGTCCCTTTTCCCTGTCAATACCGCTCACATTCCCCCAGGTAAACGTAACAAGCCCGTATTTGGGAAGATCCATATTCGCTTCATATACCTGTTTTTTTAATTCTTCTAACATCTGTCAACCATACCTTTCTTCCCGCCTGCAGATCCTTACCACAGGCAGGTCATTTTACCATTATATCCTGTATGCCTGCTTCAGCAGGCATGCCAATCAGGATCGGAAAATTTTTAATTTCACGTTAACTCCCATCTGCCGGCTCCCGCAGGCATTCAAATCAGGATCGGGAAATTTTTAATTTCACGGTAAGTTCTCAACTGCCGCACGTTCAATGGAAAGTCCCTTTTTGTAACGCTCGATGAAAGTGTCAAATCCTTCCACATCTGCCTGATCCGGCTGCATTTCCTCTCCTGCCTGACCGGCAAACACTTTATTTTGAAGATAATCGTCCAACGTTTCTCCGTTTTCTTTCTGAACCATATAAGATGCCAAAACAGCGATTCCCCATGCGCCGCCTTCACCTGCCGTTTCCATAACGGAAACGGGAGCGTTCATAGCCGCCGCCATGATCTTCTGTCCAACGCCCTTTGTCTTAAAAAGCCCTCCGTGTCCGAAAATACGGTCTACCTGCACGCCCTCTTCTTTCAGCATAATATCAAGTCCCACTTTTAAAGTCGCAAGGGCGGTAAACAGATTTACACGCATGAAGTTGGCCAAATTAAATTTGCTTTCCGGAGTACGCGCAAAAAGAGGCCTGCCTTCTGCAAAACCGGTAACCGGCTCTCCCGAAAAATAATTATAGGCAAGCAGTCCGCCGCATTCCGCGTCGCCTTCCAGCGCCTTCCTGTAAAGCGTTCCAAACAGCTCGTTCATATCTACTTTCATACCGAAACTTTCCGCGAATTCTTTAAAAAGATTCACCCATGCGTTCAGGTCGGAAGTACAGTTGTTGCAATGTACCATTCCCACCAGATTTCCGGTAGGCGTCGTAACGAGATCGATTTCCGGATATACCTTTGTCAGTTCTTTTTCCAAAACAATCATAGCAAAAATACTGGTGCCCGCAGAAACATTTCCGGTACGTTTTGCTATACTATTGGTCGCCGCCATTCCCGTTCCTGCGTCTCCTTCTGGCGGGCAGAGCGGAATACCGGCTTTCAGCTTACCGCTTACATCCAGCAGTTTGCTGCCTTCCTCTGTCAAAGTACCGGCATTGTCTCCGGCTACCAACACCTTAGGTAAAATTCCGGAAAGTGTCCAAGGATAGTGTTTGTCTGCCGTCAGCTTGTCAAACCGTTCTATCATGCTTTTATTAAAGTCTTTCGTTTCCACATCGATCGGAAACATTCCCGAAGCTTCTCCCACACCGAGTACTTTCTCTCCCGTCATTTTCCAATGAATGTAGCCTGCAAGAGTCGTAAAGAAAGCAATATCCTTTACATGCTCCTCTCCGTTTAAAATCGCCTGATACAAATGGGCGATGCTCCATCTTTGAGGAATATTATACTGAAATTCTTCCGTCAGTTTTTCTGCAGCTTCTTCCGTGATCGTATTGCGCCATGTACGGAAAGGCACTAACAGCTCTCCGTTCTTGTCAAATGCCATATAGCCGTGCATCATACCGCTAAATCCGATCGCTCCTATCGTAGTCAGAGTCTCCCCATACTGATTCTGAACGTCTTCCGCCATTTTCGTATAAGCGTCCTGCAGCCCCTTCCAAATATCGTCAAGACTATAAGTCCAGATATTTCCTTCCAAGCGGTTTTCCCATTCATGGCTGCCTGCCGCTGCCGGAACATTATCTTCCGTCACAAGCACCGCCTTGATCCTTGTTGAGCCGAACTCAATTCCAAGTGCGGTTTTACCCGCTCCTATGGCTTTTTTAATTTCTTCGCTGCTCTTCATTTCATCCTCCATTCCCGTCTGGCCTACTGCCGTAAGCCAGACATCTTTTACCGTTTCCTTACGGACCTTTCTCTATTTGTCAGTCCAAAACACAAATAGATTTACTTCGTTTTACTCATCGATCCGCAATGATCATTTAAATGCAATGGCATTCCATCTAAGTATATTCTTAAAGTCGCGGATCGTCGTACTGTTGTCGATCACAACGCTTTCAATTCCCATCGCCGCTGCCCAGTCTTCCATCTGTTCTACCGTCAGATCGTAGGAGAATGCAGTGTGATGAGCGCCGCCTGCCAGAATCCAAGCTTCTGCGCCAACCTCCAAAGACGGCTGCGGCGTCCAGAATGCGGTTGCCACCGGAAGTTTCGGCATCGGTTTCTCACATTTCTTACAGTCTACCGCATTGATGATCAAACGGAACCGGTTGCCAAGATCGATCAGGGAAGTCGCTACTGCCGGACCTGTCTTACTTGTAAATACCAGACGGGTCGGATCTTCTCTGTCGCCCATGGAAAGGGGCTGGCACTTAATTGCGATCGGTCCGTCCGCAACAGTCGGGCATACCTCAAGCATATGCGCCTGTAAAATACCTTCCTTGCCCGGAACAAGGTTGTAAGTATAGTCTTCCATGAAAGAAGTTCCCTTTGCGTTCGGCGTATTGGCAGCCATCAGTTTCATAAGACGTACCATAGCCGCTGTTTTCCAGTCTCCCTCTCCGCCGAAGCCATAACCTTTTTCCATCAGTCTTTGGATCGCCAGACCCGGTAACTGTTTCAACCCTCCTAAATCGCCGAAATGCGTCACGATCGCCTGATAATTTTTCTCTGTCAGGAACTTTTCAAAACCAATCTCAATGCCCGCCTGTACTGCGACATGTTCTCTAAATTCCGCTTCGTCCCTGCCTTCCAATAAAATTTCATACTTGCCGTAGTATTCCTCTACCAGTGTATCGATATCTGCTTTGGAAACGGCATTCACATATTCTACGATCTCGTTGACCGGATAAGCGTCGATCTCCCATCCAAATTTGATCTGCGCTTCTACTTTATCTCCTTCCGTTACGGCTACGTTTCTCATATTATCTGCAATACGGGCTACGCGGATATGGGAAGATTCCATTACGCCGATAGCGGTACGCATCCATCCTGCCAGTTTTTCCTGCACTTTCTCATTCGCCCAATGTCCTACGATGATCTTACGTTCTATCCCCATACGGCTCACAATATGCCCGTATTCCCTGTCGCCGTGCGCAGACTGGTTTTCGTTCATGAAGTCCATATCGATGGTGTCATAGGGGATCTCCTCGTTAAACTGGGTATGCAGATGGCACAACGGTTTATTATACTCCTGAAGTCCGATGATCCACATCTTTGCAGGTGAAAAAGTATGCATCCATGTAATAATGCCCGCACACTCCTCGTCATTGTTTGCCTCGTTAAAGGTCTTTCTGATCGACGCCTGATCGATCAGAGTCGGTTTCCATACTACCTCAAAAGGTAATTTCCCGGATGTATTGAACGCCTCTACGATCTTTTGTGAATGCTCCGCCACATTTTTCAGACATTCGTCCCCGTACAGATCCTGTGAGCCTGTACAAAACCAAAACTTGTAATTTTTTGTTCCCTGCATGATTACTCCTCCTTGATCATAAATCTTTGTTTCTTGTTCTTTATTTGCATATGCAGCCATAAATACAGGCCGCATACTTACTGCCGTCGTCTGCCTTTCCTGCCGAAGCAGGCTCTCAGATCCGGATCGGGAAATTTTATATTTCACATTGGCTCCCGTCTGCCTGACAATGTGCCACTGACTCTCTGAGTATCACTTCTTCTTCAAATTCAAACGTACCGTTAAACTTGGAATCCTTCATCATCTGTAATAAATTGAGCGCCGCTTTTGCCCCCAGCTTTTCCAATGGATGGGGAATAGACGCCAGCTTAATATCGCCCAATTTTGCAAGATCGGAGTCGTCCACACTAATAACCGACATTTGTTCCGGTATAACGATTCCTTTTTTCCTAAGCAATTCAATCAAACTGAAAGCCACCTGATCGTTATAGCAAAAAACCGCGCTGCAGCCTTCCAGCCGCCTAAGCAGTTTATCACAGTATAATTCGGGATGAAGCACGTCTTCGGTATCGATCCAAATCACATTTTCATCCCGGGTAGGCAGTCCTGCTTTTTTCATAGCGCTCATATACCCGCTGTAGCGTCTGTGTCCCTGTCCGTCGTCCATCTTCAAAATTGCCGCGATTCTTTGATGTCCCGCGTTTATCAGCGTTTCCACCGCCTTTTGCGCCGCGCTTTTGTCATTCATGGACACATGGGGTATCTCCAGATTCGGATAAAAACTATTAATAAAAATGATCGGTATCTTTCTTTCTAAAAAACTCAGGTACAGATCTTCATTGGGATTCGGCAGCCCGCTTTTCGTCGGTTCTACGATCATTCCCGCTATATCGTCCTTTTCTAATATATCCTCTAAAATCTCTTTTTCCCGCTCTACCATATTGTTGGTAAAAGAAAGCTCCATCGCATAGCCGTTCTCTGCAAGGATCTGCTCGATTCCCTGAATCGTTTTCGGAAAAATATAACTGTCCACATAAGTAGTAACGACCGCGATCCGGGTTCTTTTTTCCAAATTCGTAAAACAGTTGTCGCTTACATAAGTCCCGCTTCCCTGCAGTCTTGTAAGAATACCCTCCTCCTCTAAAACGCTGATAGCATGGCGAATGGTCTGACGGCTTAACTGAAATTGTCCGCTCAACTCATTTTCAGAAGGTATCTTATCTCCGGGTACAAATCTTTTTTTCCCGATCTGCCGTTTGATCCACTCAACTACTTTGACATATTTCGGTTCTGTATTCAATGTGATCGCCCCTTCCGTTTTGTGCCTTTCCGCGTCTGCCCTGCAAACACATTATCTTCCGCTCTGCTCTAATCGCTCAAATTCCCATATGCCTGTCTTAGAGCGCTCAAATCAAAATCAAAAAATTTTGAATTTCGCGCTACTTTTATTCCTTATCATTATAGTACAAATTTAAAAATTTTCCATCGTCTATATGTACCAATTTTATATACTTGTATATATACAACTTTAACAATAACACAATCTACTTTCAAATAAAAATTGATTTTTGAACCCAAAATCATTTGAGTAACATACGGAAAACAAGTATAATGTAATTAGTTATTTTGCGGCCCAAAATACCGAACCATAAATGGCCGGAAGGACACAGACTTTTATTTCAAAACGCATACCTGCTCCCAAATTTGCAGGTTATACAGAAACGGAGGCACGTTATGGCTTTAATGCATGTAGATTTTTTTTCTGACGTTCTTGGCATGAGTGTAAACATGGACGTTATCTTACCCCAGCAGACCCATGGACAGATCGGTATGGAAGGACGGACTGTCCGCGGAAAGTATAAAACAATGTACCTGCTGCATGGTATGAGCGACGACCACACGATCTGGCAAAGAAGAACCTCAATAGAACGTTATGTAAGCGATCTGGGAATCGCAGTGGTCATGCCCACAACACATTTAGGCTTTTACACGGATACCAAATACGGAATGCGGTACTGGACTTTTATCTCAGAAGAACTTCCTTCCATATGCCGGGAATTTTTCCCCAATATGTCTGATCAAAAAGAAGATACTCTGGCTGCAGGACTGTCTATGGGCGGTTACGGCGCATGGAAACTTGCCCTTGGCGCAAGCGATACGTTCGGAGCGGCGGCGTCCTTATCGGGCGCATTGGATATTGTAAGTGACTATCAAAGGGATCGGCGTGACAATCCTCATTTGATACCGCTTTTTAAGGGCGTCTTTGGAAATCTGGAAGATCTGAAAGGCTCCGATAATGAAATTTTTGTATTGGCAGATAAACTGGCTGCGCAAAAGAAAGATCTCCCCCGTCTCTACGCCTGGTGCGGCACGGAAGATTTTTTATATGAAGGTAACCTTCTTGCATGGGAACACGTTAAAAAGCTGGGATATTCCCTGACATGCGAACAGTCCCAAGGGGATCACCAATGGCAGTACTGGGATGCCAAAATACAGGACGCGCTGCAATGGTGGCTCAAAGGCTAACCTTTGTCCGCCTGTCTGTCAGGCGCGCAAATCGGGAAATTATAAGTTAAAGTATTGAGAGAACTTCAAAGAACAGGTATAATAAAAATATCATAATTTTGTGGTGGAAAGGAGAATGCGAATGTATCATGTAATTGCAATTGAACGGCTATATGCAAGCGGAGGCAACGAGATCGGCAAACGTCTTGCCGAGGCTTTAGGATATAAGTTATATGACCGGAATATCCTTACAGAATCGGCAAAGAACCTTAAGATCCCTGCCATTTATATCGAAAGCCTTGAAGAGACTTCCTCCGGAGGCTTTATCTTTAATCTTACCAAATCCTCTCCTTTTGGAGGCGGTCCCAGTGAAAAGGATCTGCCTATGGCAGATAAACTCTTTGAAGAGGAAAAAAACATTATTGAAAAAGCCGCGGACCACGGCGGCTGCGTTATCGTAGGACGCGCTGCCAGCCATATCTTAAAGGACAGGGACGACTGCCTGAAAGTATTTATCCATGCAGATACGGAAACGCGCATGAAAAGGGCCATCGAAAAAGAAGGATTGGCACAGTCTGATGTAGAAAGTACGATGAAAAAATATGATAAGCGGAGAAAAGATTTCTACAATTCCGTTACAAAATGGGAATGGGGAAATCCTAACTATTTCGATATGTGCTTAAACAGCGGAAATCTGGGAATCGACCTATGTACGAAACTGTTAATAGAAGCGGTAGCCGCCTCCAAGTAAAGGAAATTGAGATCAAAAACACTCCTGAACGATTCCCTACGGGATCAGGAGTGTTTTTCGTGTATCATAAGCTCATAAATACTGTATTGGAATACATTGCATATGAAAAAAAGAATTTTTGAACTCATTCAGATCGGTAAGAGAGAGGACAGCTTAAGCAAATCTTTTGATATTTTTATTTCCGTTACTATTGTATTAAATATTGCTGTCTTATTCTTAGAAACCTTTGATGAAATGCGTCCACACTACGGCGTCCTTCAACTGATTGAAATGATCACGATCGCCATTTTTTGCGTGGAATATGCTCTGAGGATATGGACCGCTGAATATTTATATCCGGGCTGCAAAAAAGCGCGATCCATATGGAAATTCATCATGTCCTATGACGGGATCATCGATCTGCTTACCATACTGCCCTTTTTCTTTTTATCCGGCTTTATCGTATTCCGTATGCTGCGGGTCGTGAGGATTTTCCATTTGTTCAGGATCAACAAACAATATGATTCTTTTCATGTGATTACTACGGTTTTTATCGAAAAGAAGAATCAAATACTGTCTTCCGTTTTTATTATACTGATCTTAATGTTTGCATCCTCATTATGTATGTACAGTGCGGAACATAACGCACAGCCGGAACAATTTAAAAATGCCTTTTCAGGTATCTGGTGGAGTATGTCTACTTTGTTAACGGTCGGTTACGGCGACATTTATCCCATTACGGTATTAGGAAAATGCATGGCCATCGTCATAGCCTTTTTAGGAGTGGGCGTCGTCGCAATTCCTACCGGTATTATAAGCGCGGGATTCGTGGAACAATATACCAAAATAAAAACAATGAGCACTTATGCCGAAGAAAACGATATCAGTTTCATCAGTCTGTATATCGATGAAAAACATAACTGGAAAAATCACGCGGTAAAAGATTTGAATTTTCCCTACGGTCTGATCCTTGCAGTCATTATCAGAAACGGGGACGCCATCATTCCCAAAGGCGACACTCTCATCTGCTGCGCCGACAGATTAGTTCTTGCTGCCGAACCTTTCCGGCATGAAGAAAAAATCGACCTGCGGGAAATCCTAATCAAAGAAGATCATGGCTGGATCGGAAATCCCATCAAAGATCTGGATATTTCCCGACAGACCTTGATCGTATTAATCAAAAGAAAGAACAAAGTCATCATCCCTTCCGGTTCTACCGTGATAAAACAGGGGGACAAAGTCGTTTTATATACAAAACTGACAGCAAAAAATTTATAAATTTTAATAGGAGGACTCACATATGAGCATACATTTTGGAGTAGATTATTATCCCGAACACTGGCCCAAAGAACGCTGGGAGACAGATGCGAAACTTATGCAGGAAATGGGCGTTCAAGTTGTACGGATGGCTGAATTTTCATGGTTTAAAATGGAGCCTTCCGAAGGTGATTTCCACTTTGAATGGTTAGAGGAAGCCGTAGCGCTGCTCGATAAATACGGGATCAAGTCGATACTTGGAACCCCTACGGCCGCGCCTCCGGCATGGATCATCGAAAAAAATCCGGAAATCCAGCCTATTGACAGGGAAGGCAGGCGCAGGCATTTTGGCGGCCGGCATCATGACTGCCAGTCAAATGGAGTATATCGTGCGCATATCAAACGATTCGTAACCGCTTTTTCCAAACGATTTGCTGAAAATCCCGGCGTCATCGGGTGGCAGATTGACAATGAACTGGGCAATTCGCATTATGATTTATGTATGTGCGATTCTTGTAAAATCAAATTCCAGCAATGGCTGAAAGCGAAATACGGCAAAATAGAAACCTTAAACGACGTATGGGGAACCGCATTTTGGAGTCAGGGATATAATAATTTTTCTCAAATCAGCACTCCCTTAATCACGGCAGTAGGCGAAAATCCTTCCGCCATGCTGGATTGGAAATGTTTCTGTTCCGATCTTATAGTGGATTTTGCAAAATGGCAGGCCGACATTATCAGGGCAAATTGTCCGGGACACTTTATTACGCACAACTATATGTGTTTTGACAATAAAGTCAATTATTACGATCTGGGTAAACTTTTGGACTTCGTATCAAACGACATTTATCCGGCCGGCCACTGGCAGAAACCGCAGGCACATCCCGACAGCGGACTTGCAGCCTCCCACGACGTTATCCGGGGTTACAAAAAACAGCCGTTCTGGATGATGGAACAACAGTCGGGTATGTCCGGATGGGAGATCATGGGGAGAGCCTTAGAACCCGGGCAAATGTCCGCATGGGCCATGCAGTCCGTAGCCCACGGCGCAGACGCCGTCGTATTTTTCAGATGGCGGACATGCGCCATGGGGACGGAACAATACTGGCATGGAATCTTGGGCCACAGCGGAAATCCCGGCAGGATTTATAAAGAAGCCCGGCAGTTGACACATACCTTTTCGAAATATATGGATGAGTTTGAAGGAACTCTGCCCCATCCCGAAGTTGCCATAGTCCACAGTTTCCGGCAAAATTATGCTTTTGATATTCAGCCAAACCACCCTGACCTGCGCTATGTGGAACAGCTTCAAAAATACCATAAAGCATTATACAACAAAAAAATTCCTGTAGATTTTATACAAGATATGGATGATTTGTCCGCCTACAAACTTGTAATCGCGCCGCTTCAATATCTAATGACTCCAGAATTGGAACAGCACTATATCGATTATGTGGCGGACGGAGGGCATTTGGTACTGACAATGCGGACCGGCGTGAAGAATGAGACAAACTTATGTATGACGGAAAGGGAACTCCCGGGAAGGCTTAGTGAAATCTGCGGCATCGAAGTTCCCGAATACGACTGCCTCCTTGAAACCACTGGCGGCGTATTCTATAACAGCAGAGAATATGAAGTAGAAAAATGGTGCGATATTATATCCCTCAAAAATGCAAAGCAGATTGCCGGGTATACCACAGGCTTTTACAGACAGTCTCCCGCAATAACGGAAAACCGTTATAAAAATGGCATTACATGGTATGTGGGTACGGAACCGGGCGACGACCTTATGGCCGACCTGACAGAGTACTTTATAAAAACATGTAATATCGAACCGCTCGGAACTGCTGCTGAAGGCGTGGAAATGATGACGAGGGAAAACGACGATAACATATGGCTGTTTATCATCAATCATACGAACGAAAAGCAAGTGTACCATTTACATGGTATGTACACGCTCTTGGAAGGTGAAAAAGAAGAATTTTTAAATCCTTATGAAGTGCAGCTATTTATAAAGGATAAAAGAAGCCGGTACTGATCGGAACGAATATCGGGCTTTGCAATTTCGAAACATATATACAGCCGGAGGAACATATGAAAATATGTTCCTCCGGCTGCTATAATACAGGCCAAAATTTTCTAACGGATTCTTCCCGGAAGTTCAGCGTACTGCCATGCTTTCAATCTCAAGGGAATTTATGGCAGTTAGCAGACAAACCCGAGCAAGTTTGAAAAATCATTCCCGCCGCTTTAATGGCAGAGCATCTGCACGCCCCACTTTGCATGATATCTGTGCAAAATTCAGGTTACATAGCCCGCTATGCGCCCTTATGCACCCTTCTTTTGGTAGGGCATTTATACTCTTAGTCTCCCACAAATTGTGACGCACATCTGGCCGAAAGCATTTTTCAAACATTCTCTGGAACTCTGATAAGACACTTTTTATAGCATTTATTAACTGTCATATCTTATCTTCAAAAAGCCCATCAGTGCCTTCGCGAGGATGATGCTGCCTGTATCTGCCGCATACTTACTCCTTTTGATATATTGTAAGCGTCCCATAATACTTTCCTATCAGCGACGCGTCCTGCACATATTTTCCTACATCTTCAGGACCATAACGAAACAGATAATAATCCATATCGTGAAGGATCTTATAGATCCGGTCGACATATTCCACCTTATGGGTTTCCTTTGCGTTTTTCGCATTTTCAATCAATTGTTCCATGTCTTTCATCAAAGTTTCATCCTGTATGCCTAATATCATGTCTTCTATCAGCGCGATAAAATTGTCGGTGTCAAACCGATTATACTCCATAGCCGGCTCTCCGTATTTAGAGTAAAATTCATCCAGCGTCAGTTCTTCCCTGTCAAGGATCTCCTGCCTCTCTTCATTACTTCCATAATATGTCCACCCAACCTGAATCTCTCCTTTCAGATCAAAATAGTTCTAGGCATTTGCGAAACGCCAGAACCCGCATAAATACGGGATTCTTTTTGTTACAAAATAAAACAACTCCTCACTGGTTTGTGGTAA
>OFFO01000012.1_pt1 | contig 141815 bp, 160 predicted proteins | sample 1521441 | NCBI WGS metagenome assembly OFFO01 (sample SAMEA3504097, study PRJEB24116) | mouse gut metagenome | biome: mouse gut; feature: mouse-associated habitat; material: faeces | place: Denmark | collected 2011
TTGGAATATTTCTGCTATCTTTGCCAGATTTTTATCATGATATCTTGTGACATTTTCGAAATTAGGGGGTTTGTCAACAGCTCGAGTCTGACCAAAGGTTGATTCAATACCACTTAATTTTTCAATCTCACGGATAATATCATTTCTTTTTCCCTGACTGATTACCTTGTCATATTCGACTGCAAGGGCTGCTGCCTGTTCGGATGGCAATAATTCTGAAAACCCACGCTGTATCAGGTTTGTTTCAATCACATAGGTATAGGCTTCTTTTTCTGTAAGCCCTACTTTTATGATAGCCGGTACTTCTTTCAGCCCTGCCATTACTGCTGCATTCAGCCTATTGTGACCGGAAAGAATTTCATATTTATCTTTATGCTCTCTTACAAGTATCGGTATCATAATTCCATGCTCTTTGATACTTTCCACCATATCATCCAATCTCTGCCCTTCATACAGCTTAAATGGATGCTCATGAAATGGAACGAGCTGTTCCACTGCAATTCTTACTACCTCATTTTCTTTCAGAACATTATCAGCACCATCATCCAAAAAATCCAATACATCAGATGCCAGCTTTCTTTTTTCTAATCCTTTACTCACAGCCAAGTACCTCCTTTGCCAATTTTAAATATGCCACGCTTGCCGGGGATGAAGCACAGTATGTAGCAACATTTTCCCCCACATACAAAGACTCCCCTATCTTTACTGTGTATGGTATCTTTGCATCATAAATTCTTATTTTATCAGCCGTGTATTCCAGAATATCTTCATATACCCTGCGGTACAGCTTTGTTCTGAACTCACACATTGTAAGGCATATACCGGCAATACTTAATTTCGGATTGATACGTTTACGCACCTTTACAATAGACTTTATCAAATCATCCAATCCTTCCATAGAAAAATACTGGGGGCTGACTGGGATCATTACTTTGTCTGCTACTGCAAGTGCATTGATGGTCAATATTCCTAATGAGGGGTTTGTGTCGATAAGGATATAATCATAATCATCCCTTAATGGCTCTAACACATCTGCCAGCGTCCTTTCCCCACCTGCCTCTGATAACAGCTTTGCTTCTATGGTAGAAAGTGTTCTGTTTGCACCTATAAAATCTAATCCACCACACTGATAGATATATTCGGCTCTATCCGGCATCACTGCATCATCTTCACTCTCAATGCAGATATTCATGAGATTTGCCACTGTCATTTCAATGGACTGTTTTCCCTCTTTTGCCAAACAGGATGTAAGATTTCCCTGATGGTCAAAATCAACTGCCAATACTTTCTTTCCCATTACTTCAAGTGATGAAGCTAAATTAAATGTTGTGGTGGTTTTTGCCACCCCGCCCTTTTGACTTGCTACTACAATAATCTCTGCCATAAATTCATCCTCCTATGCTATAAGGCATCTAATTATGCCCCTAACTACACGCCAGACAAGTACCACTCCACCAATGAGTCCTGCTATCATGACATTCAAAAACCAAATGCCGATTGTTGATGCAAGGTCATGTTTCAATGGAACAAGAATATGTCCTATCCTTGTGATACCGAATGGAAAACCTACTGCTATCCATAACCATAAAAAATTGCACCCATCTTCTGAAACATATACAGTTCGGAATACAGCTGCAAGGACAATAGCCACTGCAATAGGTAGTACCACTTCTGTAATCAAAATAACCACTTTCCTCATAACTCTTACCTCCATTATTCTGCATTGTTTAACGTGGTTTGTCTGACTAAAGGACTTCTATCTATGGCTTCTATATTCAGTTTTCTATGTTCTACTGCATACACATTCTTATACCTTCTACTGTGTATTGTGTTATACTCCTACCACTTATCCCCCCTTTAATTACATTATATACACCCCTATCATATAGTAAGTATATCTACAATAATCAAAATTACTTCCACCGTTCCCATCCCATCTTCTTCTCTGATAAAATCTTTAAAGCTTTTTCTCATTTTACTTTCCCTCATCATTCTCTATTTTTATCAAAATGCCATAAACGCCGGCAGCAGGATCATAAGCATCACCACACAAAGCATCATCATCATCGGTATCAACAGTTTTGTTCCCGCTTCTTCTCCCGCCTTTCTCGCCGCATTTTTCCTCTCCTCAAACGCCAGTCTGCTCTCTTCCTTTAACAGTGGGCTTAATTTCGTACTTCCTTTTTTCAGGTTCTGGATCAGCAGTGCAGAAAATTTACTGTAAAGCTGTATGCCGCATCTTTTGCCAAACTGTTCATATGCCCTTATTTCCGGTATACCGCTTCTCATTTCCTGACAGGCTATGTTCATCTCCTCATAGACCGGATTTTTTTCTTTATCAGCTTTTACTTTTTCGTAATCTGTACTTATTTTCTCCCAGGCCATTTTTAACGTCATACCAGCTCCCAGGTAGATTGACAATTTACTTACCAATTCCGGATATGTGAGCTGCATCTGTTCCTCTCTCTTTCTGATCTCTTTTTTCAGATCCTCATCTCCGAGAAAATAAACAGCCATTGCCACGCAGACTGCTCCAAAGAAAATCACCGGCCACACCATGTCCTGTTTACTTTTCCAGCAAAGCTCTTTTCCCCCGGCTTCAGTCGGTAAAAAAAACACTTCCTCTTCCCTGCTTTCTATTTCCGCTTCCTGTACTGCCTCAAGAATATTCCGTTTCTCCTGTTCTTCCTCTGTCAGCGTTTCAGGATAGATCTGTATAAAATACAAATGTTCCGCCTGAAAATCTCCGCAGGTGAAAACAGCATTCAATCCCACTGGTTCTCCCGCTTTTGGAATCTCACCCTTCTGTAAATTTCCCTCAGAATCAATGACACTGTAATTTCCGCTTTCCCATGTGATCTGAAATGGATATCCCGGAAGTTCCTGTACCAGATTCATATCCTTTTCCACCCGTTCCAGACTTTCATTTTCTCCGGGAATCACTTCTTCCAGTTCCCGTATTGCGTTTTCGCACAGTTCCTTCAGCTGTTCTTTCCCGTACATTCTCCCGCTAATCTTTAAATCAAATTCGTACCGCTTTTTACCATCTGCAAAAACTTCCACCGGTATATCCTGTGCTGCGCCATTGTATCCCTGCCTGTAAATCTTATTTTCTTTTATTGCGGGCTGCAGGCGCTCTGATATACACAGGCCTGCGGCAAGAAAAATACCTGCTATGCATATCGACAGCGAAAGTCTTATTTTCCGTATATAATACTCCCGTTCCTTTTCTCTGCCCATAAAAGGATACAGCTTTTCCAGATTTTCCTTTACCTGTTTTGAATACCATTTTCCTCTCCTGTTTTTTTCTATAAACTGTTCCCAAATTTTCTCTGACGTCTTATATAAAAAATCCTTTTTCATATGTCTGCTGCCTTGTTACCTTTTTATCTTTATCTGTTGTCCATATCTGTTTTTCATCTTTTTATCCGAGTTTACTGTTATTCTGTTACCACATCTTTTACCAGAGAACCTGTTTTAACAGCAAACACAGAAAAAGGATTTTCTACCGCTTATTAAACCTGTATTTCCGTAATTTTCATGCCCAATATACAGGCAGCTATATAGATTCCAAAACATCCTGTCATAACCATTTTTCCGACAGGCGTCGTATACAATATGTCAAAATATCCGGCTGAAGTGACACCCACATAAAGAATGATTCCGAACGGAATGACAGACATGATACCCTGCTCCAGTCGTTTTGCTGCAATCAGAACCTGTATTTCCTTTTCCACATCGATCTTGTCGCTGATTATCGCCGCCGTCTCATAAATAATCTCCGTGAGATTTCCGCCACTTCTCTTCGCTATTGCAAATATATCCGCAAATTCCCATATTTCCGCAAGTTTCATTCTCTCCGCAAAACGCCTCATCAAAACTTCAATGCCGATCCCATTTGTAATCCCCTGAACGATTTTATAAAACTCCTGATAGATCATCGATTCTGCGCCGTACAATGTTTTCATTTCCTGCAATGTTTCCCGAAAAGCATTTTCTACAGCATAACCCGCCCGCAGATTAGCTGCAACAGACAGGATCGCCTCTTTAAACTCATTCCTTAAGTGATTCCTTTTTTCTTTAATCTTCTTCTCTGCAAGCATCACCAGATACAGTATGCCTACCGGAATCATCAGAACAGCAGCTATCCACGATCTATAGAAAAATAATCCCAGGAGCACTGTAACAGTAATTGCCTGTACACTGCAGTATATTTTTTCTTTCCCTGTTAGACAGCTTTCTTTCCCGTATGATTTTCTATACAGCTCCAAAGCCCGCCGCCTGCAATTTTGCAACATTGGTAAGTTCCCCCCTTTTTTCCAGTTCCTCTGTGCCGTGGCAGTATATAAAAAGAGGCCGCAGTATAACGTTGTGGTCCGCATATCCACAGACCTCCATGATCTCCAGTACCTTTCTGCTCTTATCACGCAGTCTTCCCAGGTGTATAATAATATCTACTGCGGAAGCGATCTGCTGTCTGATTGCGGATACCGGCAGATCCATTCCCATCAGTACCATTGTTTCCAGCCTGCTCAGCATATCCGCCGCACTGTTGGAATGTCCGGTTGAAAGAGAGCCATCGTGGCCGGTATTCATTGCCTGCAGCAGATCTACAGCTTCCGCTCCTCTTACTTCTCCCACAATAATCCTGTCAGGTCTCATGCGGAGTGCGGTCTTTATCAGATCCCGTATCGTGATCGGACGGCACCCTTCCACATTTGCGTTTCTGGTCTCCAGCCGCACCAGATTTTCAATCGATCTGATCTGCAGTTCTGCACTGTCCTCAATGGTGATTACCCGCTCATCCTTCGGGATAAAATCTGATAGCGCATTGAGAAAAGTCGTCTTACCGGAGCCAGTCCCCCCGCTAACCAGTATGTTATAACCGGCCTGCACAAGCTTTTCCAAAAATATGCTGTGACTTTCCTGCAGCGCACCGAGTTCCACCAAGTTTTTCATATCCATAGGTTTTTCCGGAAAACGTCTGATTGTAACAATGGGTCCATTCAATGCCGCCGGTTTTAAAACCACATTGACCCGGGAGCCGTTTTCCAGTCTTGCATCCACGATCGGCGACGCTTCATTAACCACCCTGTTACAACCGGATACTATCTGCTGGATAATTGCATTCAGTTTTTCCTCCGAATCAAATTTGTTTTCCCAGCGAAAAAGCTGTCCTGCCCGCTCAATAAAAATATGATCTTTTCCGTTAATCATGATTTCCGTAACTCCCGGATCCTCAATCAACTCCTGCAAAATGTCAAGCCTTCGCATTGCTCTGAAAATTTCTTTTCGCATTTCTTTTCGCTCTTCCAGCCAGACTCCTCTTTGAAGTGCCGTCTCATGAATTTTCACATCGATCAGCTCCAACAGTTCTTCCTCTTCCAGTTCCTTCGAGAAATCCAGTTCTGCCAGAAGTTCCTGCTGTATCTTTCGTTTGATCTCCTGATAGAAGCCTTTTCGTTTGATTTGTCTTTCCATTTTCACAGTACCCCATCTTCTTTCAATCGCTTTCCCACATAATCTGCCAGGTCCCCACGCCCCAGATGCTCAAGTCCTGCCGGCAGATTTTTCATAAAGGGGATCCTGTATTTCCTGGTTCTTTCCCGGATATCTATGTAATCCTCCTGCTCTAAAAGCAATTCATATTGTGCCAGCTTAGCCTTTGCCATGCGATCATCTTTTATCAGGGTATAGATCGTATCACAGGCTCCCAACAGCGTATAAACTCCTCTCACCTGTTCTGTGAGATCCAGCACTACCGTTTCGTATCCTCCGGCTTCCGCTATCCCGGTGACAATGGAAAGCCATTTTTCTTCCCTGATATCCTGAAAGTCTTCAAAGGATGCCGCCGGCGGAATAAAATACAACTCTCCCATTTTCTGCACAATGCTCTCCAGCTTATAAGACAGCTTTTCTCTCGCACAGTCATAATAATACAGAATGTCTGTAAAGTTGCCGTCAAACCGCCTTCCAAGAAGTGTTTCAAATCCGGAAAAACACTCAAAATTCAGATACAGCGTTTTCTTCTTTTTTGCCAGGATCTCTCCCGCTGCCAGAGAAAAGATAGTCTGCATGCAGCAGTGAAGCGGAGAATACACACCTATCAGCTGCACTTTGCTTTTTCTTTTCTTCTGAAAGGGTACGATATTTTCTCCTTCTCCGTACACCCGCATGATCTCCCGATACAGCACGCCTGCAGGCTGAAACTTATTTATCGCTGCAACATGTTCCGGCAGGCTTCCCGCCCCTTCCTGTAATACCAGTATCCGATCTATTTCCTCTTTCTGCAGTTCCTCCCTGTAATCCGGCTCAGAGATAATTAATAATGCCACTTTATTTTTCTCACAGAATTTCTGCAGACTCTCATTTTTAGTAAAACCATGAATTTCAAAGGGCAGCTCCTTTTTCTCCTGAAATAGTGCAATCAGCTGACTTATGTAGGCTGCCTGTCTGTCGCAGATTGCCATAATTGGTTTTCCCAATAGTTTGCCTCCTTATAACCATCCAATCAGCACCGCTATGAAAAATGCCGGTGCAAAATGTATCACCTTTATTTTTTTGTTCTCTTTTCTTATGCCGCAGAACATTTTAAACAGTATGATTTCCGCTGCGGCAATAAAGAATGAACTTACTATAACAAACACTGCCTGCTTTGCCGGAAGAAATACCCCGGCTGACAGAAGGAGCTTACAGTCACCTGCTCCCAGACCACCTGTCGTATAGACAGGCCATAAACAGATAAAGAGAAGAATCACCTCTGTCATCATTGTAAAAATATCCAGAGGATCTCTGTTAAGAATATCCGTTGTGATGCGAAGCAGCAATCCCACTCCTATTACCGGAAATAACAGCCGGTTTGGTATGATACCCCTTCGCAGATCAAACCACGATGCCAGTGCGGCCAATACGGTCACTATAATGGCCATATATACATTTGTCCCATTAAAACAAAATTATCACGCCCCTTTTTTATTCTCTAAGCACATTTGGGAAATAAATCAAAAAATAGAGTGTCAGAAATATTTTCAGAAATCTCCCGATATGGTTTATCGTCCGAGTGGACTTTTGAAGTAATTCCGATTATAGGCGCTTTTTTTCAGCTTGTCCAGACCTTTTTTTCCAAAAAATTATTTTTGTGAAATTTCTATATCATACTCAAAATTTGAATACAAAAAAGCAGTAAAACCCCCGGAATTCCTAAGAATCCGCATGTCAAAACCGTAAGCGGATTCAGCGCAATAATAGAAACCAGATTTTGTGACAAAAAAAACTGATTCATCCCATAGATCAAAACGCCGCCGATCACCGCCTGCACCACAAAACGAAACACCATATTCGCTCTGCTTTTCAATATGACGATCAACAGCACAAAACCCGTTACAAGTCCTATTGTCCATTCCGCCTGTTCCATACCGCCCATGTCCATCCCTTTTCCTCATTGTCTGTCCTTACAATATATGCGGAAGCTTTTCCATTATGACGGCCAGGATAAAATTTCCAATAATTGGAATAATTTGTCTTTCTGCCGCCTATACTTATAATAGATTATTTTTATGGAGGGAGCTATATGAAATCTTTTTTCAGTCACACTACATATGCGACTGATGAACCGGATCTGCCGGCAAAAGACAACGATGAGAAACGTCTGCTCAATGATTTGAGACTGACCCGGACAGAGCTGGAGATCGCCTATTCCGGCTTTGACAACGTGACAGAACCGGATCTGATAGACTGCTATATTTACAAAGTAAATGCGGTCCTTAAGCGTTATAAATTTCTGATGGAAAAAGCAGTGGAGCTTAACATAGTAAAGGCAGCGGATTTCAAACCGCTGCCGGGAGAAGACGTTCAGGATTAAATTCAGGCTAAAAAGCCTCTGTTGTTCACGGGCTGTGCAAGACTCTCTATCAGTGAATTCTTACCATAGGTCAGCCCCGCATAAATCTGCTGTGCATTGTCCATGACCGGTTCGAAAGAACCGGTCTTTTCCAGTTCCAGATAGGCGTCCCGCAGCCTTTTCAGAATACTTTCCGGCTGCGCAAGCGTCTTCTCCGATAAATCAATGATAGCCTTTGCCAGCTCCTTATGAATATACAGATACAGCTCATAGAGAACCGGCGCCGGTTCATATCTCATGTTAAGAGAACCCATCAGTTCCATCAGGCAGTCCTGCCCATGATGGATTTCCTGCACAAACTGTTTCCCGTCATTTTTTTCCAGCGCATTCCTGGCGTCTCCCAGGTACACCAACATCATATCATAAAGAATTGTTATCATGGAAACAGAATTTGCCTGTGTGATCCTGCGTGTAAAATCCTTCTTCAAATCGTCCCGCATAATACCCCCTCAGAATGTGCTGTTCCATCCAAACAGAAATATCCGCCATTTTACTGTAACAGCTGCAGTACCTGAGCAGGCCTTTCATTGGCCTGTGCCAGAACGGACGTACTCGCCTGAGACAGAATCTGATAGGTAGAATAATTCGTATACTCCTCAGACATATCCGTATCCAGAATGCCGGAATATGCTGCCGTCATATTTTCATGGTTGATCTCATTGCTTTCCACAACTGATTCCAGTCTGTTCTGATATGCGCCCAGTTTACTCCGAACACCGGACAATCTGTTGATTGCTGCACTCACCCTTGTGATCGCCTCCAGGGCGGCTCCTTTTGTCCTGGTATCGATCATATCAATGCCAAGACCCTTTAAGCCTACATCCGGAATCTCAACCGTCAGCTCCTGCCCCTCATTTGCACCGACCTGAATCGTCATGGCGCCAAGGCCGGTGAGATCTATTCTGATATCTGTCTTATCATTTGTCTGTGCCAGAAACTCTTCGGTGATATCCAGTCTGATCTCAAAGCCGTCCGGTCCCTTCAGCGTCACCGCCGTACCGCTCACGTCACTGACATAGATGGGCTCTATCGCTTTCCCATCCGGTCCTGTGACCTTCACGATGGAAGCCGCATTTGGATTATCTACTTCCACAGTCTCTTCCCAGTCTTCCGGCAACGCCACCCAATTTCCTGTAATCTCATCAATATATCCCCAGCCTTCATTCTTCTTGCTCGGATCCAGAATCGCGGGTTCCGTATAGGGATCTCCCTCCTTCGCCGGCTTTTTCGTCGGATCTGCCGGAACGGAAATCTTTTCTCTCCACAGATCATAAACGTTCTCCGGAATGAGATTGCCGTTTTTATCGTACAGCGGAAGTTCCCGCACTGTATCTCCGTTCACTGTTACCGGGTTACCGTCTTTAAAGCCGCTCAAATCAAAGCTGTATTCGCCAATCTTCATCCTGTCATTATAGGAGCTGACTTTTATGGTAAGATTATCCTTCACATATCCCTTTAACTGGAAGGAACCGTCGAGAAGCTTTTGTCCGTTAAATTCAAAAGTCTCCGAAATGCGCTGTATTTCTTCTTTCAGCTTCTGCATCTCCTCGTCCACAAGCTCCCTGTCTCCGTCAGACAGCGGACCGTTTGCACCTTTAATTGCAAGCTCATTCAATCTCTGCAGCATATCATGTACTTCAGAGAGGGCCCCATCCACCGCCTTAATAATATTGACACCCGTGTCAGAATTGTCTCTTGCCTGCATAAGACCGTCCAGCTGTGCCTTCATCTTTCTGGACATTGCATAGCCGGAAGGATTATCCTTCGCCCTGTTGATCTTATAACCGGAGCTCAGTTTGCCCGTTGACACCGCTACGTTGTCGTCATTTTTGTTTAAAGCATTCACTGCAAGCATTGCCGTTGCATTATAGTTAATTCTCATATCCGCCTTTCCTTTTCCGCTTTACCAGTTCCTCCGTAAAGCTTTACAACTCCCTTTGTAAATTTCATAAATTCAGATCCATCTTACCATTCATTTCGGACAGTTTCCAGAAATATTTTAGCAATTTGATAAAGTTCTCCGGTAGAAATTTCTTTCTGCCCGTTTTTGTCCGCGGGAACCTTCTCTTCCATACTCTCCATATTGGTATGGACAGCCCCCCGCCTTATGCGGTTTCCCTGTATCACAGTCATGTCGTCTGCAGGAATTCCTGCATTTTTCAGCCTCCCCTGCACCTTCTCCGCTACATGCCGAAGCAGTTCCACACCGTCTGTCGTCTCACCGTATAATATACCGCTGATACTTGTTTCCGGTATTTCATCTCTCTGCACTTCCCCACTCTCTGTAAACAGCGCTTCCAGCCTGCCATGTTCTTCCGTTTCTATCGAAATCTCAGCCTGTGCTGCTCCCGTCCCCCTGCGCACTGTCAGATTCATAACCGTATAACCGCTCTCCAGCTTCACCGGAATCTGGTATCTTGATTCCCTGGAAAGCGCACATCTGAACCGGATTCCTCGATAGACATGCTGCATCTCCCGGATATCCAGTTCGGTCACACCGTCCTGTCCCTCAGCTGTCCGCAGAATTTCTTCTGCTTGCTTCGCAAAAGTTTCCATGCCTTTCTGCAGGGATTCCTCATCCGTCATCCTCTCATGAAGTCCCAGTACATAACTTTCCAGCCTGCTCTGTTCCTGCTCCAGTTTTTCCTCCTGCTTCGCTGTTTTTTCGTAGTCTTCCAGTTTCTGATAAACTGCTGCATCCTCCTGCAGCACGGAAGACGCTTCCACCAGATTAGAAACTGTCACAGGTTCCTTCACATCCTTTAAGAAGTCTACTGCCTCTCCCCTCGCCTGCCTCATTTTCTGATCCGTCTCCTGAAGCACCCTCATAGTCTCCTCATAACCAGTTCCATCTACATAGGGCGCGGCATTTATCTGATCAATAATGCTTCTCCCCTTCTGTATACCCTCCACACCGGAAAAGTCTTCATCGATCCGGTAATCCATAGTACCTTTTTTCCCGCTGCGTACCGCAGAGAGCAGATTCTCCATTGTCAGTTCCGCCTCACTGCCAAGCAGATAGCCCTGAGCCCTGCCGTCTGATTTTTCCACCTGGCGGACAAGCCGGTAAATACCAATATAATTCTCCCTCTCCTCTGCCGTTATCCCACCATTTTTGTCTAACCGGTATAAAAATCTGGCAAATTCCTCACTCTCCTCCGGAAAACTTCCACTCTGCGCTGTCAGATAGGCGTCCAGCTCTCCGATATCTGTATGTAATACATCAATTCCGTCCCGAATCATCTGCATCACTTTCCCCGGCTTCATATGGTGGAACAGATTCTGCACCTTTTCATCCACTTCAAGTGCTTTCTCCAGGTTTTCTTCACTGATCTCCAGGCGGTTATATCCCAGCATCCGAACCGCTCTGCGGTTTTCCTCAGAGGGCTCCCTGTTCATATCCGCCAGAATATCATCCACATTACGGAATGCTTTTTGGATAGAATCGCCCAGATCCGCCCGCACTTCCGTCTGCATCGTCTCATACCGTCTGTTTGCCGTTTCCCGTTTTGCCTGCCAGGCCTCACTGCTCTCAAACTCCCTCTGCAGCTCACTGCCTCTCACATGCAGTGCATCTATGGTAAAAGATATCTCCCTGCTAACCACATAGCCCAACGCAGCCATCGGCATCCCGCGCAGCTCCTCTATCTTTTTCGCCGCTTCTTCCGCCTGCAAAACGCCCTGCCCCGCAAGAGCTTCCTCCGCCGCCCGCAGCCTTTCAATCAACTGTTCCATAGGCGCCGTATCAATCTGAAAACCGCTTCTCAGAAGCTTTATATTGACTTCCACAGTCATCCGCAGCCGTACTTCCTCCAGCTGTCTTCTTGCTGTCAGAAGATCTCTGTCTTCCGTTTCTCCCGCCCTTTCTGCGGCATCTCTCTCCAGGGTCTGTGTTCCCTGCAGAGTTTGCTCCTCTTTCTCCGGATCCACTTTCCCCGGCTTCTGCCCTCTTTCCAAAATATCCCTTAAAGTGAGATCTCTCCCTTCGGAATGATTCTGCGCTGCCTCCTCAGCTGCCTCCGGTGGCAGTTTTTGTACTTTATCATAAATATTCACAGCCTGTTCATAAATGCTCTCCGTCCTCGAAAGATCCGCCTCATACGCTGCTTTTCCTTCATAAACCTGCATCAGGATCCTGCTTTTCAGTTCCTCCTCAGACGGCCTTTCCCCATCCTGCCTAAACGCCTTTAACTTATCATACAACTGCAGATTTTCCTCCGTCAGTGGTATGTCATATCGCAATAAAAACGCGGCATCCGCCCTGCTTTCCTCGCCTTTCACAAGTCCGGCATTTTCAATAACCCTATCAATCTGGTCCCAGAATGCTTTTCCATCCGGGCTTTCTTCGTCCGGTACTTTCTCCTCTCTCCTCTGACAGACACCTGCAGAATATTTTGCCCTGTAAATATTCTCCGCCGTAGGAGACATCTGCTGTTCCACCATATAGGCAGCTGCGCCCTCCTCCAGGCCGCTCTCCAATGCCTCCGCATAGGCACTGCTGCCGAGGATCTGCTCTAATGTCTCCTTCGACACCCCATCCGTAAAACCATCTATCCCGCCGCCTTTCGCCACAGCTACTTTAATCTGATCCAGGATCGTCACTATCGTCTCAATATCCACATCCGAAACATTATACCCGTCTTCCAGCATCTTATGAAATTCATCCTGAGACATGGAATTTGACATGACTGCCATATACATTTTCTGCACATCCATATCCATCTGCTCGGCCTGCATGGAGATTTCTTCCGCTGTCATACTTTCTTTTTTATAAGTCCCCTCCTGCGTTCGCATATCCTGACCACTGATATTGACAGTATAAGCGCCTGCTGTCCCAGCTTTTTTTACTTTTTCATCCCTGCTCTCCACATCCCGCACAGTTCCATGAGCTCTTTCCATACCTGCTTTTCCCTGTACCCCATGTTCCTGCATCTGCTCAAACGTGATCTTCATATTTATTTCCCTTCTCCCGCATCTATTTCCTGTAATCGAGTAGAAAAGATTTATCTTCCCCTGCTCGCCGCGCAGCCCGCATGCTGCATTAGCAGCTAACTTCCTTATGCGGGCCTGCACATAATAAAAGAGTGCATGCATTCACATACACTCTTTATATCGTCAGGCTTTACTTTTCTCTGAAGTCTTTCCTCAAAATGCGTAAATCAAAGCACTGTAAGGAGGAAGATCCAGAACAATGGAATACTCCTTAAAACAACACTCCTCTTTTTTCGCTGTGATCTCTGCAGGCACTTTCTCACCGCTTCCGCCAAATCGCTCCTCCACACTGTTAAGCAGCAATTTATACTTCTTCTTTGCCGGCACGCCGACCCGGTATTTCTCCCATTTCATCGGCGTCATATTGATAATAAATAACAGCCTCTTCTTATCGCTTTCGCATTTTCTGATAAAGCTGTAGGTACTTCTGTCACAGTCATCCGCATTCATCCACTCGAAACCGCTCCAGTCCGCATCATTCTCCCACATGCATGGATACTTCCGATAAATATGAAGCAGTTCTTTCACATACTCCTGAAGGCCTTTATTTAAAGGCTCTCCCAGCAAATACCAATCAAGCTCTCTTGCTTCGCTCCACTCTCTCTCCTGTCCGAAATCCTGTCCCATAAACAGAAGCTTCTTGCCGTTATGCCCGAACATGAAAGTATATCCGTTGCGCAGATTTGCGTACTTATCCACCTGATAGCCCGGCATTTTATTTACCATGGAGCATTTCAGGTGCACCACCTCGTCATGAGACAGCGGCAGAATATAGCTCTCACTGCTGTTGTAAGTCATCGCAAAAGTCATACCGTAATGATTGTTCTTCCTGAAATAAGGATCCAGTTTCATATACTCGCAGAAATCATGCATCCATCCCATATTCCATTTAAAGGAAAAGCCCAGTCCACCATCATCAATGCTGCCTGTCACCATGGGCCATGCCGTGGATTCCTCCGCAATCGTCAAAAATCCCGGATAAGTGCCACGCAATACGGAATTCAGATGTTTGAAGAACTCAATCGCCTCCAGATTTTTATTGCCGCCGTAAATATTGGGCAGCCACTGCCCTTCCTGCTTTCCATAGTCGAGATAGAGCATGGACGCCACAGCATCCACACGAATACCGTCCACATGGTATTCTTTCAGCCAGAACAGCGCATTGGCGATCAGAAAATTCTTTACTTCCGTCTTACCATAATTAAAGATCTTAGTCCCCCAGTCGGGATGTTCTCCAAGCCTTGGATCGGGATGTTCAAAAATACACTGCCCGTCAAATCGCCCCAGGCCATGGGCGTCCGTGGCAAAATGCGCGGGTACCCAATCTAAAATAACTCCGATTCCCGCTTTATGAAATTTATTGACAAGATACATAAAGTCCGCCGGCTCTCCGTGCCTTGAAGTAGGCGCATAGTAGCCTGTCACCTGATATCCCCAGGATCCGTCAAAAGGATACTCTGCAACACCCATCAATTCAATGTGGGTATATCCCATCTCCTTCACATAATCACACGCTCTGTCAGCAAACTCTCTGTAATTGTAAAAGCCGTCTTCCGTGCCGTCCGGATGTTTCATCCAGGAACCGATATGGCATTCATAAACAGCCATCGGCTCTTTCTTCATATCTTTCTGACTGCGTTTCTCAAGCCAGAGCGCATCTCCCCATTTAAAGTCTGACAGATCTGTAGTTTTTGAGGCGTTACCAGGACGCATTTCCGCATAATTTGCAAAAGGATCTGCCTTATAAAGTTTCTCTCCTGCGGCAGTTATCACCAGAAACTTGTACATCTGGTTTCTCTCAACTCCCGGAATGAACAGCCCCCAGATACCGCCGTCTCCCAGCTTTTTCATCGGATTCACCGTCTCATCCCAACCGTTGAATTCACCGATCACATAAATTTCAGCCGCATTGGGCGCCCATACACCAAAGAAATAGCCTTTCTTTCCGCCCTCCTCCGAGGGATGTGCTCCCAGTTTTTTATAGATGTCATAATGTGTGCCCTGCGCAAACAGGAACTGATCCGCCTCGGATATAAACACCTTTTTTTCCTCCGGTCTTGTATCCAAAGTGCTTTTCTTTCTTGCCATACCTTGCCCCCTTCTCTCTTCCTTATTTCATGTATTGATCCAAAAACTTTCTCATCAGGATAATCAGCTCAGTAAACCTCCCCCGGTACACCCGATCGTTCTCACGCATAATAGAAAAAGTCCTCTTCTCTTAATACAATCATATCCTCTTCATCATAACGCTTTCCAACCAGGACATCAAGGAAATGCTTTGGTGTCTTTTTACCCGCATGCCGGATCGCCTCTTTTACCAGCTTGCGCACATCTGATGTAGTGACAGAATGCTCCGCTGTCTGCATGTCCGCGATTCTGGTGTGAAGTGCCAGTACCCCCATCTCGTCAATACCGTACTCCTTATCATAGGCAAACTTCTTTCCGTAAGCCACAAGGGCCCTGTCATTTAACGCCTCAATGTCTATTCTGGTATTAAAAGGATCCGTCAATACCTCATTGACTTCCAGCAGACTGTTGATAGCGCCCTTGGTATCCACAAGCATCACAATAATTCCCTTGCTCTCTGTCTGGAGTGCCTTTACAAGTTCCTCCGCCGTTGAGCAGTTCATCCCGCCGGCATCCGCCACGATCAGCGCACCGTTTTTCAGCTTGTCTATCACATCGCCCGGTTTCTTTCCATTTAAGGCTTTCCCTGTGATCTTTGCGGCTTTGCCGGAAAAATTGCTGTCAGACATCTGCATATCCCGCACCAGATTTCTTGCAAAATTCATGGCTCCTGCGTCCTTTTCTCCGGTGATCAGCACATTTCCCGTATAAGCTGCCAGGCTCATATTATCCAGTACATGTAACAGCTGGCTCTTTGATTTACGGCTGTGAACAAACGATTCAAATAATTCTTTTTCTTCCGGCGAAAGGGGTCTGTCATTCAATACCGGCCTGAGTTCTTCCGGCAGTTTCCGTTCCCTATCTTTCTCTCTCTCTGCCGCATTCTCTTCACCCGTATTCTCTTCAGGCTCTGACTCTTCATAGACAGCCTCTGGCTCTTCCTCTTTTGCTGTTTCTTCTGCCGTGACCTCTTCTTCAGGCTCTGGGGCCAGTTCTCTGTCCGCTGCTTTTTGGGCCTCTTTCGCCTCAGCGTCTTTTGCAGTCTGCTCCAGTTCCCTGATCAGCGCATCCTTGGAAGCCTCAAACTCTGCAAATATATCACCTGTCTGATCTAATACACTTTTCTGTACATCATCCTTCAGCCGGGCCTCCTTGTCTTTCTTCATCTGCTCCCATTCCTGCAGGATGTCCTGAATGCTCATCTGGCCGGTGATCTGTTTTTCCACTTTTTCCTTTTCCGGCACAATAAGGGAAATCTGCCCGTCTGCTTCCTGTGACAGCATCTCGTCAAATCCTGAATTATGCACCGCAAAATCCGACGGCTCCATCATTTCTTTCGGGGGTCTGAGAATTCCCTGTCCCGGCACCGTGGGCACGATCACTTTCTTCACACCGGCGGCAGCACTTTCCTCCTCATAAACCGGATGAGCCTCCTCTTCCAGTTCTCTCACTTCCTCAATTTCCATCTGCGCAGCTGCTGCTTTTATTTCGGGATGGACTGTTGCATTCGATAGATCCGTTGTATTCGGATCCTCAAAAAATACCTCCTCCAGGTCAGGCACAGGCGGTATCTCCTGTGTCTCCTCTAACATTGGTGCAATAAGACTCTTCGTAATAGGGTCCGTTACCCCCTCCTCTTCCTCCTCCGGTACCTCCTGTAGCGGAAGTTCTCCGGTATTGCTTATAATTTCCTCTTCATCTCCATCATAGAAAGCTTCCTCTTCCTTATAGGATACGCTCTCCTCTGCCTCCTGTCCATAGACAAAATCCTCATTTTGACTACCCGGCATAACCGGATCCATTCCCTCCCAGACAGATTCTCTGCTTTCCCCTTCCATCAGGAGCTTCATATCTTTCGCCAGCTCCTGTTGCAGGTTCATCGTATTATAAGGGCTGTCATCCAGAATCTTCACCTGAATATCACCCAATTCATCTACCGGCAGTTTTATGGTCGGCGCTTCCGAAACGCTCCTGCCCTCATTTTCCCTGACGATAGCGGCATCCAGATTCGGAATCACCTGGGTCTCCCCCAGTTCTATCTCCACCTGCCTCTCTCCGTTGTAAAGCGCCTGCTGCTTTGGCGTCAGAGGTTCATGGAGCATCTTCAATTCCATCGCCTTGCGCACATACCTCCCCTCGCCCAGCCAGAGAATCATTTCGTCACATTCTTCCACACATTTTGTGCCAAAGCCAATCTTATGATACAGGTAAGCAAGTTCATAAACCCACCTGTCTATGTATTCTTCCTCTTTGAGTTTTTCCAGTACCTTAATCTGTTCTTCGAGACTGACCTCCTGCGCTGCATACACTTTATACAGCAAAATATATTTTCTGCTGTCATCCGGCGCCACCTGGCAAAATTCTTTATAGTACTCCCATGCATTGACCACATCGCCTAACTTCAGGCAAAGCTCCGTCAGTGCAAACACAATCATCCTGCTGCCCGGACGCTTCTCGTAAGCCATCTCCAATATGGTCTTACTGTCCTCATAGCGCCGGACCATCTTATAAACATCGCTGATCATACAGAGCATTTTCACACTTTTCACCCTGCGCCAGTCGATCGTATCCGCCAGGTCAGCCGCTTCTCGATAATTCTTTTCTTCCACTAAAGCTCTGATTTCTTCCGATCTTATCTTGTATTCCTGTTTATCCAAAGGTACTCACCTCAAACTCTTTTCTAATTTTTAAGTGTACCATAGGTTTTGTTATAAGTCAAAACAATACATACTAAATATTGTACCTTAAATGTCGTATTCCGAAGATCTGATTTCGCCCGAACCATTGTAAAGCATGTCCGCCAGTCCTGCAAACTCTGCAAGAGATAATTTCTCTCCCCGTATCGTTTCCTGAATACCCAGTTTTTCCAGAGCCTCTGTGATTCTGTCCTTTGTTACGTCAATCCCTCCGGCCCCTGTCAGCGCATTTATCAGCATTTTTCTGCGCTGATTAAAAGCAGCGCGTATCAATGCAAACAGAAACCTTTCACTCTTCACTTCCACCGGTGGTTTTTCAAAGCATGTCAGTTTCACCACCGCGCTGCCAACTGCTGGTCTCGGCATAAAACAGTTCGGCGGAACATTTGCCACGATCTGTGGCACTGCATAATATTGTACAGCAAGAGAGAGCGCGCCGTAATCCTTCGTTCCGGGTTTTGCCCGCATTCGCTCCGCCACCTCTTTCTGCACCATTACCGTGATGCTGTCAAGCGGCACTTTTTTTTCGAACAGCCCCATGATAATCGGTGTTGTAATATAATAGGGAAGATTCGCCACCACCTTCAAGGGCTTTCCCTTATGATATTTTTCTGCCAGTTCCCCGATATTCACTTTCAGAATGTCCCCCTGCAGAACCGTAACATTTTCATATGGGCCAAGGGTCTCCTCCAGAATCGGAATCAGCGCCTTATCGATCTCCACTGCCACTACTTTTCCTGCAGTTTCAGCCAGATACTGCGTCATCGTCCCGATCCCCGGCCCGATCTCCAGCACACAATCCTCCGTACTGATCTGTGCCGCCTTTATGATCCGTTCCAGCACAGATGTATCGATCAGAAAATTCTGTCCGTACTTCTTTTGAAAATGAAACTGATATTTTTGCAATATCTCAATCGTATTCTGAGGAATTCCCAATGTCGCCATACTATGTCTGTCCTTTGTCCATAAATAATCTCTTTGCATTCCGTTCTGTCGCCTGTATAACCTCTTCCTCCGTGATCCCCCTGATTCGCGCAATCTCTGCCACCACCCATGGAAGGTACAGGGAACAGTTTCTTTTCCCCCTGTAGGGAACCGGTGCAAGGTAGGGACTGTCTGTCTCCAGCAAAATAGCATCCATCGGCACGTAACCCACACACTCCCGCAGTTTCTTCGCGTTGTTAAACGTCACAACACCACCCACACCGATCAGATATCCCATATCCAGAAATTCCCGGGCGGTCTCCTTTGTATAGGAAAAACAATGGATCACTCCCCTTCTTTCCACAGCTTCTTCTGCTCTCATAATATCTAATGTTGCCTTTGCCGCCTCCCTCGAATGAATCACTACCGGCAGCTTCACCTCGTTTGCCATGGCAAGCTGCCTCGCAAACCATTTCCCCTGCACATCCCGCTCTACGCTGTCCCAGTAATAATCTAATCCAATCTCACCTACCGCCAGGACTTTCTCTTTTTTGCACTGCTCTTTCAGCCATGCAAAGCTTTCATCATTCAGTTCTCCCGTATTATCAGGATGTACACCTACCGCAGCATAAATAAAAGAATATTTCTCTGCCAGAGAAAGCGTCGCCTGCACGGAAGACAGACTTGAAGATATATTCATCACATAGCCGATCCCATTTTCCTGTAATTCCGATAACAATGTATCTCTGTCCGTATCGAATGCATCATCGTCATAATGCGCGTGGCTTTCAAATATCATCTCTGTCTTCACTCTTTCTGCAATTATTTTAAATTTTAGTTTCTTAAATTTTTTTGAAAATTTTGCAAAAAACTCTTGCATTATTAAAAACATTATACTATAATTGTTGTTGCGTTGCAAACAATAACGCATACATTTATAAAGTTATCATTGTTATGAATAATATTGTTCGGGCCATTAGCTCAGTTGGTAGAGCAGTAGACTCTTAATCTATTTGTCCAGGGTTCGAGTCCCTGATGGCCCACGAAGCACTGTTTCTGTAACAAATGTTGTGGGGGCGGTGTTTTGTTTTTCCATCTTCTTTTGTATTTTTTTAGAAACATTTCATATTTTTTGCCCCCCCACTGGACATTTGAGCGTCAAAATGATACCATATAAAATGCAAAAGTTTCTTTTGCATAATTATACGGAAAGAGAGGGAGACTCTACAATGGCAAAAAAATCATGGTCTGTTACAACAGACGAAGGCACTTATTCAGTTGATCTGAAGGGCAGCAAGGTAAGCATCAATGGTAACGTTCAGAAACTGAACCAATTCGCAAAGAAAACACACTTTGTTGACACGGAGTATACTATTCCCCTTGGCAACAGAACTGCAACTTTAGTTATTCAGTCTATGGCAGCACCTGTACTTTCGTACAATGGTTATGACTGTGCTACAGGACAGCCTTGGGAATATCAGAAGATTCCTGCATGGGGATGGGTATTCCTGATACTGGATATCGTCAGTGTTCTCTTCTCCGGATGGCTCTGGGCTTTGATCGCTCTTCTTGTTACCGCGGTTGTAATCAGAAGTAAGCTGAATATCGGTATTAAGATTGTTCTTTGCCTTTTGCTGGTAGTTGCCGCTATTGCCATGGGCCAGATAGTGACCATGCTGTTGGCACCTGCACTTTACTAATACTTTTCAGGCAGAACATACATATTAAAAGATATTTATAAATTCCCGATACCGAATAATTTCCGTATCGGGAATTTGTTATAACAGCCATCAATGACAAAGCCAAGCATCCCGCACGGCCCCAGAAAGGATACGGTCCTTCCCATGGTAAACACAGATTACGAGAAAACCGGATATCTGAACGAGCCTTTTAAACTCTTTCACTTAACAGACCATGAAATGAAAAACTATGAATGTCATTACCACGATTTCTATAAAATCATGTTCTTTCTTTCCGGGGATGTTGACTATTTCATTGAGGGGATCACTTATCGCCTGGAGCCTTCCGACATTGTCCTGATCGCTGCAGGTGAAGTACACAGGCCCGTGATACGATCCACCGCCCCCTATGAGCGGATCATCCTCTATGTTTCACCGGAACTTTTAACTTCCTTTATCTCGGAAGATTTTTCCTTGGAAACCTGTTTCCGGAAACAGTCGGAAAACACAGAGCTCTGCCCGGTGCTGCGTACTTCTTCTTCTTCTGTTCCCAGACTGTTCAGGCTCTGTGAAAAGCTGGAAGCCTCCCTTTCCGATCATCAATATGCAGCAGAACTGTATAGCCGCTGCCTGTTTGTTCAACTTCTCATTGAACTCAACAGAAGTTTTTTAACTGATTCATTCCGCTACATTGAGACCGGTTCCTCCAACCGGAAAATCACCGAAGTACTTCATTATATCAATGAACACCTGAACAGTGATCTCTCCATCGAGACGCTTTCGAAACAGTTTTTTATCAGCCGTCGCTATCTCATGCATATTTTCAAGCAGGAGACAGGCTACAGCATCGGAAAATACATCAATGCAAAGCGTCTATTTTCTGCAAGAGACAAAATCCAGCACGGCATGCCATTAACCGAAGCCTGCTATTCCTCCGGTTTTCAGCACTACTCCACCTTTACGCGCTCCTACTACCGTATGTTTGGAAATACGCCCGGATCCCTGAAAAAAGAGCTTTAAGCCAGCCATACCGCTTACTTTGCACTTAATCCTTTTCCATGGAAGAATCCGAGTACATATCTAAAAATCCCACAACCTCATTCACAGGTCTGCCATACATATGACAGCATTTATGGTCCACCAGTTTCTCCTCCTCCTGCAGCTCATTGAAATTCACGCTCATTTTTAATGCGCCTGACTCCATTTCATGATCCAGATGCCGCAGAACTTCCTCTATCATTTTTTCCTGTTCATCCACAGCCGGCATACCTCTTTTCCTGCATCACTAAACGGGATAACCGTCTCCCATTATCCCGTTTTGAACATCTTACCTTACAGGATCGTTTTGATCCATCCCTTCGGCGCCTCCATCTTACCCATCTGGATCCCCGTCAGCGTATCATAGAGTTTCTTTGTCGTCGGTCCCATCTCATCCATGCCGCTTGCCAGGCAGATCTCCTTCCCGTGATCCACGATCTTACCTACCGGAGAGATCACCGCCGCCGTACCGCAGAGACCGCACTCTGCAAAATCTTTTACCTCATCTAAAAATACTTCTCTTTCTTCCACTTCTATATTCAGGTAATGCTTCGCCACGTATACAAGAGAGCGTCTTGTAATGGAGGGCAGAATGCTGTCCGACTTCGGCGTCACAAGCTTTCCATCCTTTGTAATAAAGATAAAGTTTGCGCCTCCTGTCTCTTCCACCTTTGTTCTTGTCTGCGGATCCAGATACATATTTTCCGCAAATCCTTCATCGTGCGCCGTCACGATGGCGTGCAGGCTCATCGCATAGTTCAGTCCAGCCTTGATATGGCCCGTGCCATGAGGCGCAGCTCTGTCAAAATCGCTGACCTTGATCGTCAGGGGTTTTGCGCCGCCTTTAAAATAAGGTCCCACCGGCGTTACAAAGATCCGGAACATATACTCATCTGCCGGTTTCACACCGATCACCGGGTTAATTCCCATCATGTAGGGGCGGATATAGAGCGTTGCGCCGGAACCGAAGGGCGGTACATAAGCGGCGTTTGCCTTCACCGTCTCCACCACCGCATCCACAAATTTATCTTCCGGAAATACAGGCATCTCCAGTCTTTTTGCGGAATCCGCCATTCTCGCTGCGTTTAAGTCCGGGCGGAAGCATACGATATGTCCATCCTGTGTCGTGTATGCTTTCAGGCCCTCAAAGATCGTCTGTGCATACTGAAAAACACCCGCACATTCATTCAGCGTAATATTGGCGTCCGTGACAATCCCGCCGTCGTCCCAGCTTCCGTTTTTGTAGGTGGAAACAAACCTTGCATCTGTCTCCATATAACCGAAACCAAGATTTGACCAGTCAAGCTGTTTTTTTTCCATAACTTTCTCCTCCTTTGCGGCTGTCTGTTCCTCATCCTCGGGGAGCAGTTTATTTTTTCTTTTTATCTTAGTATAACCTTTGTCATTTGTCCAGATAAAGTATGTATTTTATGTATAAAATCGTAACCGTTGTACCGAAATCCCGGACAATACATAGCAGCTCATTTTTGCTGTAGTGCCAGCCCCTTGCGTTTTTCCATAATCCGTTTCGCTTCTTCTTTCGGCACCTCCGTCGTCCAGTGGCAGATCGGGCAGTACACATAATACTCCCTGCGGTACGGTATCACCGGAATAAAGAACAGCGTAAACCAGGATGTCGTCCTCTGCAGCCGCCAGTTGCTGTCATTATTGCATCTGTTGCAGTGCAGATAGTCCACCGTCCCCAGATCCGTATCCAAATCTCTGAATCCCCATATAATAAACATCTTTCCACCTCTTTCACTGTTTTTTACTATTTTACCACGTTACCGCGCTGATTCCAACCAGTCCTCACATTTTTCTAAAAATTCCGGCTTCCCCGTTCAGACGCAGTCCCGCTCCCGCAAAAACATCCCGGTATACTTCTCTACGCCGAACCGCCCCGAAAACCAGTCGCATTTACAGAGGAAAGAATAGTAGATATTCCTGCCGCAGCCGTGCAGCGTCTCAAAATTTGCCTGTCCCTTGGCCAGCATAACATCCGCCTGGTCAAGAACCTGTCTCGCCTCCTCAGACAGCATATCCACCACGGTGCCGCCCACGCCGTTCCCGTTGGAAACGACTTTTGCCACCGTACAGATACCGGTCTCCTCAGCGTCTTTTATCGTCACATCATTTAAAACTTCCTCCCCCCGCACCATGACAGACAATATCAGGTGAGGAAAACGCTTCTTAAGTTCCCGTAAAAACAGCTTGTCCAATACAATCTCCCCGCAGTTATCCGCCAACAGCAGGAAATTCTTCCCCTTCTGGCAGTCTTTCAAAAAGTCTTCATAAACACTCTGATCCAGGAGATTTTTTTCTTTTTCCTGAAACAATTCCAGAAATTCCGCCCTCTCCACATGCTGCATCGCTCCAAAATCAATGTAATTACCGATGCGCGCATAGACGATGGACTGCGCCAATGGATCCTTTGCCTCGCCGATCTCCTGATACAGCTCATCCTCCATCGCCAGTACATAGCTGTTATATTCTTTCTTAATCTCCGAATAATCCTTCACCTCGCCGAAATACCGCCTGTACACCTGATTAAATAAGTATACCAGATAGGCAGAACTCGCCTCGTCATCGCTCTCGCCGATGATCTTTGCGATCTCTTTCATATAAGCGGTATTTTTCTCCTCATCTTTAAACTTTGCGATCCCCGCCTCCTGTTTATCCACCAGGCAGCGGATGCACATACTGTTTAAGCGCATATTCTCTCTCCCGTCTTTTGTTTTTACAATATAGCATTCCTGTAAATCCAGGCGCAATCTCTTCCCGCATCTGCTACAGATACGCACGAAGCGGAACAGACAGCTCTCAGATTTTATGTCACAGTCGCTCCTCTATCACCTGGAAGATATAGAACTTCAGATAATAAGACTCCTCCGCTGCCCACAGGATCGGATGATCCGGGGCCTGGGTGTGAAATTCCACCTGCCGCAGACGTCTGTGGGCCCCTCTTGCCGCCTCCTTTATAGTCTTCCCAAACAGCTCCTGTTCCATGAAATGAGAGCAGGAACAGGTTGCCAGAAAACCGCCGTCCTTCACTAACTTCATGCCCCGCAGGTTGATTTCCCGATATCCTTTTACGGCATTCTTCGTCGCCTGTCTGGACTTTGTGAAAGCGGGCGGATCCAGGATCACCACATCGTAGCGCTCGCCCTTTTTCTCAAGTTCCGGTAACAGCTCAAACACATCCGCACAGGTAAACGTTACCCTGTCCGCCAGTCCATTTAACTTTGCATTCTCCCTGGCCTGAGCGATCCCCAACTCGGAAGCATCCACCCCAAGCACTGATCTTGCCCCTGCTATCCCTGCGTTTAGGGCGAAAGAGCCTGTATGCGTAAAACAGTCCAGCACTTTTTTTCCGGCACAGAGCTTTTGAATCGCCGCCCGATTGTTTTTCTGGTCCAGGAAAAATCCTGTCTTCTGTCCGTCCTTCACATCCACCTGATAGCGAACACCATTCTCTGTAATCTCCACCTTTGTGTCGAAGGGCTCCCCGATAAACCCTTTAAAGCGCTCCATCCCCTCCTGCAGCCGCACTTTGGCATCACTGCGCTCATAGACGCCACGGATAAAGATCCCGTCCTGCGCCAGCACTTTTTTCAGGCTTTCCAACAGAAGCGGCTTTAATCTGTCGATCCCAAAAGCCAGAGACTCCACTACCAACACATCCGAAAATTTATCTACCACAAGTCCCGGCAGAAAATCCGCCTCCCCGAAGATCAGGCGGCAGCTGGCGGTGTCGATCACGGCCTTCCGGTACTCCCAGCAGTCCCGCACCCGCTTTTCCAGAAAGGCGGGGGTGATCCTGTCTTCCCTTCTGCGGGAGAGCATGCGGATCCGGATCTTTGAGGCGCTGTTGATAAAACCGTAGCCCATGAAAAATCCGTCGAAATCTTCTACAGAAAGAACAGCGCCTTCCTCAAAATTTCCCTTTACTTCGGCGATCTCATTGTCATAGACCCACAAACCGCCCGCTTTTAAACTGCGCCCCTCGCCCTTTTTTAAAACTGCCGTCGCACCGCAGGCGAGATCTGTGTTCTGCTTTATCGCTGTTATATTTATCTCCTGCTTTTTCATTTTCCCTCTTTTCGACTCTGCTTATTTCTGTCACATACTATTCTACAACAAGCCGTCTTATCAGCCACCTGCCATTTCATCTGTTTCGGCACAGACGTCTGACATACTTTTCTGTCATCCTCTTTACTTCTTCTGCACCCGTTTTTCTTTCAGCGCTGTCAGGCTCTCCTTCTGCTCCGCCGTCAGTCTGTAGCTTTCCCGGCACTTCTGCACGGTTTTCGAGTAAGTAAACGCATCCAGATGATTCTCAGAAGAACCCATATAGGCAAAACTTTTATCCCACTGTTTCACAAGACAGACCGAGAGTGCCCAGGCCACCGCCATCTTTACATAATACCCCTCATGATCAATGCTGTCAAAGATCTGCAACAGTTTTTCCACATATTCCGGCGTCACATAAAAATCCATCAGCATCACAACACCGAAGCGCAGATCAAATTCCTTATCCGACTTGAGATAAGGCTGCAGAAACTCCCACATCAGTTCCGGCTGTTTCTTTGTCTGCTTTAAGCCGGCGCAGAAACTGTCGCACAGAGACCAGTTATCGATCCGTGTCACATACCGTTCAATATAGGGGAACAGCACTTCCAGTTTTTCCTTCATACAGCCGATCACCATGCCGTAGAGCATCAGTTCCTCCATGTATAGAATCCCATCCCTGGAATCGCAGACAGCCGGCTCTTTTGCGTTTATGCCCTCTGCCCCTTCCGTCTTTTTTTCCGCCTTATCTCCGGACAGCATGCTGTCCAGATATTCCAGGCCGTCCGCCTTCGCGATCTTTTTTGCCAGTTCCCGTATTTTCGGCAGCCGCACCCCAAGCATCACTGCCTCCCGCCCGAGAAGGGCGCCGGAAAATTTCGCGTAATCCGGTTCCGCCATCTCCTCGAGAAGTTCTCTTATCTTTACTCTTGTGTATTCCATCTTCATCCCTCCTGTATCAGCATAACCTGTTTTGACCATCTGTGCAATGAGGCTGTTTGAAAAATTTTATGAAATCCTTCAGGTCCAAAAACGCGCAAAATTCATGCTTGACAACCACCCCTCAAATAGGGTATGATCATAGTTGTCGCAAATGCAGTGATTTTTGTGTCTTGAGATTTTAGGCAGAGGTTCCAGACTGCACAGATAAGAAGTATCGGCGCGTGGCTCAGCTTGGTAGAGCGCTGCGTTCGGGACGCAGAGGTCGCAGGTTCAAATCCTGTCGCGCCGACTTAAAAAGAAACCAAAAAGCTTTCATAAGCTTTCTGGTTTCTTTTTGTGTCTTAGTGATAAAACGCCGCCTGAATACTGTTATACCCCGCGATACCATCCGCCTTCAGATTCAGCCGTTTCTGCAGCGCAATGGTATCGGCCCTGGATCTTTCTCCGTATCTGCCGTCTATCTCCTGATGCCAGCCAAGTATTTCGTTGCACCGGCGCTGCCACCATTTAACCACATGCCCATGAGAGCCCGTCACAAAAGATTTTCCGGATTTTTTTGCCTTAAGATTGATATTTCGGCGGACATACTGTGTCCCTGGTCCATCTTTCCCGTCTTCCGCCAGTCTGTTTCCATGGGCATCAAGGAAACCGTCCAGGTTAGCCGCCGTCTGAAAATCCAGCACATTGATATTGATCTTCTTCTCCTGATCCGGTTTTACCACATCATCGGCAAACTCCGTATAAAACCTGTTCAGGTCTGTGTTTCCCCTGATTCCCGGTATTTTCGCAGTGGAGGTATACTGCCAGATATCGATGTCACCCTCTCCGTCCCGCAGATCCGCTATGTATCTGGCATACCAGACATATACCCTGCCCGTTTCCGCCGTAATTCTGTTCAGATCGAAATAGTTTTGCAGGTAATCCCTGTTGGTATACAGCACAGGGATATATCCGGCTTCCTTCACCCCCTTCAAAAACGCGATGGCCATGTCCGTGGCCAGTTTCTCTGTGATCCGCACCCCATTGTTTCTGGCATAATTTACACTGTCATACTCAAAATCAAAGGCAATCGGACATTTCTTCCAATACTTTGCCGCCTGACTGACCGCAAATTCTGCCTCCGCTGCGGCCATGGGCACATTATAAGCATAGGAAAACCAGTATAACAACACATTTACACCCAGATTATGACACGCCAGCGCATTGGATCCATACTTCTGATCCACATTGTTTTTGCCGTATCCGGCGCGGATCCCGATCCGCTTATAACCGGCGTCCCGCACGCTCTTGATATCTACATTTCCGTTATGCCTGGAGATATCAGGTCCTTCATATAATACTTTTTTCATTTTAATCCTTTCTGCCCGCAAAGAGCACTGAGACAGCGAAACGGAAGTTCCACATGATTCTATCGACTTCTTTCTTAATATATGTCTTTTCATCCAATATGGTTTCTGTTTCCTTCTCTTATCTCTTTCACTTTATACAGGCAGAATCTGTCTGTTGAAAAAAGTTTTTCTCCTTACCCCCCGGAAAATTGCACCTGCTTATACTTCCTCTGCCCGGAAACCGCCAGATAAACCGCAGAAATTGCCGCAAAAAACAAAAGCTGCATACCGATACAGGTCCGGTACGTGGTATAGGACATTACCTCATCGGAGAGGCCGCCGATCATGTTGCCTGCCCGGACATACCAGTAAGCCGGCAGAAAGTGCGCTACCTTAAGCACCCCATCCCCCAGCAGATACTGGGGGACAAAGATCCCGCACAGAAAACTCATCCCCAGTCCGATCACATTTGCCGCCATATTCAGAATACTATCCAGGTTTCTTCTGACGCCTGCACTCACCGCTGTTCCCAGTAACAGTGTGATCGACGTCCCCACCGGCAGGAAGGCCAGACTGTTCCCGATCAGGAGAAGTCCCTTTTCAGAAAAAAGATCAGACGGTCCATAGATCGCAAGCGCCCCCAGCATAAACAAGATCCAGAAGGCAAGCGTATGCACAATACAACCGGCTGCTAGCTGAACATTCACGGATAGACTGCTTAACGCCGAACACTGCATGCGGCTGTTTAGCTCCCGTCTGTAAAACACGATCAGAACAGGCCCCATCCCCATGATCATCACGGACAGGAAGATATACGGAAAATACTGGAAAAAGTATATCATCATGGTATTGACCGATTTCCCCGCTGACGTCTCAAATTGAAGCACTTCCGGCGCTTCCCCCTTTTCCAGAATATCTGCTGTCTTCCCGAGCGCCTCCTCCAATGTATAGCCGCTGGACAGATATATCGTCACGCTGCTCAGATATTCGTCGATCTGTTCGTCCACAAAATATCCTCTGGCACTGTTTGCCATTTTGCTGCTCTGCACCAGCCCGTCGGTGTCCAGTTCGGAAAGTCTCTCCTCATACCCCAAAGGTATCACCAGAACATAGGAGATCCAGTTGTAATAGAGGTTGTCAAAAAGAGTCTCTCTCTGCGTATCGGGCAGTTCCACAAGATTGTGTATGCCGCCCAGATAAGACGTGAGCGCCCTGCTGGCTTCACTTTTGTCCTCATCGATCACCGTGATATCCAGTGCCTGTGTCTGAAATCTGCCCCCGGCCTCCTCGGATGTCTGCATACTCATCATAAACATCAGCGCGCCAAAGATGACGACATAAAATACCGCACCGCGAAGTTGCTTTTTTGCGATTTTGAAATATACTTTAAAGACTTGCATACTGTCTCCTCCTTGTCAGTAAAAATCCGCCTGTCAGAAACACTGCGGTGGCTATGCACAGCGATACCATATTCCTCGTATAACGGCTGTACGTATCAAAGTTGGCCAGGCAGTAAAAGGAATCCGAAATCAGCGCCGTCGGATTGATCCGATTCAGAACAGGAATCCTGTTTTCAATAAATCCCCTCATCGTTCCCACCATCAGACCGCTTAAAAAGCAGCAGATCAGAGACACACCGGCAGCTATCGCATTTTTCGTTCTCTCCGACATGCGCCCGATGGCTCCCAGAAAAAAACCAAAAGCGGAACCTGTCATATCCGAAACAAACAGGGTGAGCAGAGTAAGCGGCAGGCGGCTGGTAAGATCCACCCGCAGCACCAGATTTATATAGGCAAAGCCGATCAGAATGCAGCCGAAATTCACCAATACATAGGCAGCCAGTTCTCCCAAAATGGAACTCTGTTTCGGCATGGGCGAAATGTTGCGCCTCGCCCCAAGCGCCGTCAGATTCCCCTGATTGTTGAGGGAGATCTCCAGACCGGACATACTGCAGAACATACAGGTCATCGCCAACAGATTATAAAAGTAAGCGACATAGTTGTCACCTTTAGTCGCAGACAGAGATTCCTCCCTGTTATAAAAATGCTCCTCTCTCATCCCGGATACCACGTCCTCCAGATGTTCCGGATGGTTGACAGCTATCTCTGCAATGGCGTCCGCCGACAGATTATACCGGTTCACAAAGGTATTTAAAATATTCCGGTTCATATTCTTCCTATCATTGTAGGACTTTCCCGAAATGCTGAGGGAGATCCGTTTTCCCACAGTAAGAATACCCTCTACCTCTTCTTTTTCAAGCAATTCCAGGGCCTCCTCCTTTTCACAGTAACGAATCTCCAGAAGATCCTCTTCCCCCAGATTGTCCGCTGCCCTGCGGAATGTTTCGATCTCCTGCTTCCCCGCATTTTCCGCCGTCACCACAGCCACCGGAATCCGCTCAAGAGGCACGCCCAGATTGGATAAGGCAATCTTAAACAGGGTGCCCAGAATCATCGGAAACAGAATCAGCCAGAAGCACGCCGACCAGTTTCTTATCACAGTCCTCATTGAATATTTTATGGTATGTAACATGTTTATCCTCCTCTCAGTCCCGTAACTGCTTTCCAGTGATTTCCAGAAATACATCGTTTAGCGTCGGCAGTTCCGAATGTACCTGCCCGAAGGATATGTTTTGCTTCTGCAGATAATCCAGAATACGCAGCAGGTTGTGTTTTCCGCCGCTGCAAAAAATCGTGAGTTTCCCCTCCCCGAAAGACACATCGTACACATGGGGCAGTTCTCTCACAGCCGACATATGTTCTTCCTTAAGCTCCAGTATGTCGATGGATATGGTCTCGCTCTTTTTGATCATCTGTTTTAATTCATCCTTCGTCCCAAGAGCAATATTCCTGCCTTTATCCATGATGGCGATCCGGGTGCAGATCTGTTCCACCTCCTCCATATAATGGGAAGTGTAGATCACCGTAGCACCCTGTTCATTCAGTTTTCGGATCCCCTCCAGGATATTGTTGCGGCTTTGAGGATCCACGGCCACCGTGGGTTCATCCAGAATAATTAACTTCGGTTTATGGGCGATGCCGCAGGCAATGTTCAGTCTTCTGAGCAGACCTCCCGACAGTTTCTTTGGATAAAATTTCACAAATTCTCCAAGTTTCACAAATTCCACAGCCTCCTCCACATACTGCTTTCTCAGCCTTTTATCGCGGATATACAAGCCGCAGAAGTAGTCGATATTCTCCCGGACGGTGAGTTCGTCAAACACAGCCACATTCTGCATTACGACGCCGATCTGCCGCTTCAGTTCGTAACTGTCCGGGCGCATCTCCTGCCCGAAGATCTCTATCACACCCTTGTCAAAAGACAATAATGACAAAATACAGTTGATAGTCGTTGTCTTACCGGAACCATTTGGCCCCAGAAGGCCAAAGATCTCCCCTTCCTCGATCTCCAGATTAAAGTGGTCCAGAGCTATCAGCTCCTTATATCGTTTCACCAGATTTTCCACTTTTACTATAGGTGTACCCATGCGGTCTTCCTCCTGTTTCTTTGTTTTTAGTTGTGATTTGATTTTCATTCGGGCGCCCCCTTGAGCGCTCCGGGTAATTACAGTATAATAAAAACCGCCATCACAAATACAGTGTGATACATCAGAAAATTATATGACATTTGTCATCTGTTTTCTGTGATATACTGGCATAGATAGATATCAATTTCCCATTGAAATTTACTATGTTTGAAAAGCATAGTGCGCTGACAGAAAGGCTGCAGTTACCTCCCATGATCAAAAAAATTTTAGATAAACTCCTGCTGTTTTCCATCGGGACGCTGCTGTTATCCACACAGGATGTCACCGCGCAGTCCGTGGCCGTCTGGCTGATCGCTCTATCGTTCACAGCCCTCGGGCTCTGCTTCGACAAAAAGCGTGTCGTCATCGGACTGTCACTGTTCTATGGTGTTTTGTGTCTGTTTTTCCCGGCGTTGCTCTTCTTCCTGCCGGTAATCTGTTACGACGGCTTCTGGCATCGCTGCCTGTGGTGTTTCACCTGTTTGCTGCCTGTGATCCCCCATTACGGACGCTTCCCTCTGTGGATGTGGCTCTTGGGTGCATTTGGGTTCTTTGCATCAGCGCTTTTATCCTTCGGCACAAGGCAAAGCAGCTTTCTCTCCGCCGAACTGATCCGCCTGCGGGATACCGCCACAGAGCGGGATATGCTGCAGCAGAGCAGGAACAGACAGCTGTTGGAAAAGCAGGACTACGAGATCCATCTGGCCACGCTGCAGGAGCGCAACCGCATTGCCCGCGAGATCCATGATAATGTGGGCCACATGCTGACGCGGTCCATTCTTCAGATCGGCGCTTTGCGGACCATCCACAGAGAAGAGCCGCTCCACGAACAGCTCTGCAGCGTAAACGATACGCTGAATGAAGCCATGACAAGCATCAGACAGAGCGTCCATAATCTGTATGACGATGCCATCGACCTGGAACAGGCTGTGCGGGACAGTCTTCGGGATATTGAGGATACTTACCGGGTAACTTTTGAGTATGATATGTCCCGGGGTATCCCCCGGGAGATCAAGTACTGTTTCATCGCCATTGTAAAGGAAGCAGTCTCCAATATCGTGAAACACAGCGATGGGGACGCCGTCGCTCTCAAACTGCGGGAACATCCGGCTTTCTACCAGATGCTGATCGAAGATAATGGACACGGTTACTTGAAAGAAGAGCCGCGCACTGCCGGGAGCCGCAGTTTTACCGGTTCTGAAAAAAGGGCCTCCGAATCCGGATCCTCTCTGCGGGATATTCCCGGAGACAGCGGGGGGATTGGGCTTTACAATATGCGGGAGCGGGTTCAGGCTCTGGGGGGAACGCTGCATATTCGCAGCGAAAATGGATTTCATATCTTTGTGACGATACAAAAGTAATGGAATGGCAATGTCGTTTGGTTAGTGGTGCCTCCCGACTGGATCATGGTACTAATTAAGTGACATTGAGGAGGATGAAATATGCAGATCATAATCGTAGATGACGACAGGCTTGTAGCACTGTCTCTTAAAACCATATTGGAGGCGGATCCTTCTATCACTGTGGCGGATACAGGAGAGGATGGAGTTGATGCCATTGCACTCTACAGAAAATACCGCCCCGACATTTTGCTCATGGATATACAGATGAAATCCATGAGTGGTCTGCAGGCGGCGGAGGAAATCCGGAAGCAGGATAGAGAGGCAAAGATTCTGTTTTTAACCACTTTTTCGGACGATGAGTACATTGTCAGAGCGCTGCAGGTGGGTGCGAAAGGATATATTTTAAAACAGGATTATGAAGGGATCGTTACGGCGCTCCATGCCGTGCAGGACGGACAGAGTGTCTTCGGAAATGAGATCGTGCAGAAGATACCGGAACTCATCGGAAGCGGCGAGGGATGCTTTGATTTTGCTGCCCACGATATCAGCGAAAAGGAACAGGCTATCATCAGGCAGGTGGCCCAGGGCCGAAATAACCGGGAGATCGCGGAAGAGCTTTTCTTAAGCGAGGGTACCGTGCGCAACTATATCAGCAGCGTACTGGATAAGCTGTCCCTGCGGGATCGGACGCAGTTGGCGGTATTTTATTATCAGAAGGTGAAGCGATAGCCGTAGAGAGGTTGCCTGCGGGTGAAATCCTTCCGCACCTGTGGGACTGTTGCTGCATTAAACTGTCGCGCCTGCAGATTTCTTAATTATAATTCCGGTGTATAATAAACTCGATTTCCGTAAATAATTTGAGAGAAATAATTGACTTTTAGTAACCAATTTGGATATAATTATTTTTGAACTATCCAAATTGATTACCTCGGAGGTGCACTATGTTTTTTGATATAAAAGAACTCAGAGAATCTACCGGCATGACACAGAAATCATTTGCCGAAGCCTATGGGATACCGCTCAGCACCCTGCGTAAGTGGGAGCAGAAAGAAGCCTCGCCGGCACCCTATGTGGTGAATCTTCTGGCGAGAGCTTTACCGGAAACTGATTCGGCATTTCAAAAAATAGCGGGAAGAGACGGAACGTTTTATTATTATGACGAAACGCGGAAACTTATCTCCGACATGCGGGGAAACAAAATATATATTGAAGACGACCTGAACGGTGTAAAGGAACAGAATCTTGTTCTTTACCTTGAGGACCTGTTCCGCGATTTCTATGCTATTCAGGAAAAATTCAACAGAGATTGCAGATACGATAAAGAAGAAGATATTTTGTGGAGCTGATGGGAGGCAACGTACTCTATGGCAAAAAACGAGAAAGAATACTATCTGATGCATAAGGATATTCCTGTCTGTCTGATGGAAATTTCCGATGATGGCATTTTGGGAAATGTCAGACGAAATGAAGCTGCAGCGGCACATTTCCCGCTGGGCGGACATATGAATAACATGAAATTTCATGACTGGTGGCGGGATCGGGCAATCCCAAAGACAAGACACGGCGTAAAGAACGCTCTCCAGAAGCTGGGCTATACCTCGACGGGCAGCGTACTTGTCAATAATCTGGCGCTCAGTCTGTCCGACTGTTATTGGATCAAACCCAGAGGCGCGGATTTAACTTGGAAGGATACCAATTTATTTACCAATGATTTTGTGGATACTTTCGGCGACGTCACGCTCAACAGAGACCGCATCATTGATCTCCGGAAAAAGACAGGATTTGACTGTGCCTCCTCCCAGGGGGAACTGCAGAAAAAATGGTGTATTGCCGCGGATGGCCGCCGGTATATGATCAAGGGAAACTACGGACAGTCCTATCAGCAGAGCCTGAATGAAATATTTGCCACAAAATTACATGAACAGCTGGGATTTTCCAATTATACCGCCTATGCCCCCGTGTGGGTACAGGTTGACGGCAACGTAGACGGTCTCGGCTGCATGTGCTACGATTTCTGCAGTGAAAATCTGGAGTGCATCAGCGCATGGGAATTACTGCAGACAGTCAAAATAAAACAGAATGAATCCTATTATTATCCGCTGAAAAAAGTCTGTTTGTCGCTCGGCATGGCGGAACAGGATTTCACGGATTTTATGGATTATCAGATCATGACGGATTATCTTCTGACAAATACGGACAGACATATGAACAATATCGCTGTGGTAAGAAATCCTGATACGCTGCAGATACTCGGATTTGCGCCAATCTATGATTCGGGGAATTCCATGTTTTACGACATCCCCTATGAAGCGCTGTCCCGGATGAGAATAGATGATATTAAAACCCATTCCTTTGTTGAAAAGGAGAGCAGACTGCTGCAGTATGTCCAGAACCGCTCCCTTGTAGATATCGACAGGGCGGATATGGATTTTTCGATTTATGAGATGGAAGTTGTCGAACGCCGGATCAGAATTCCAAAATTAAAGGAGCTTTTCGAGAGAAAACAGGAAAATCTCCGGGCCTTTCAGGCCGGAAAGGATCTGTGGAAAAATCGGAGAAACAGTCATATCTGATATCTCACGAACAGATTTACGCCAGCCGACACTTGTCTGCTTCACAAACAGATTTATGCCAACCAACACCTTGCCCGCTTCCGCGAGCGGGCATCACAAAAAAATCCTGCTGTTTTAGAACAGCAGGATTTTTTCATAACACTATTGAGATACTTTTCAAAATTTTCTATTTGTTATTAACAACAATTTAGTCAAACGGAATCACCGCACCATCATAGTTATCATTGATATACTGTTTGATCTCATCGGATTTCAGGGCGTCTACCAGCGCCTTGATGCCTTCGTTATTCTCATTGCCCTCTTTAACTGCGATCACATTCACATAGGTCTTTGCCGCCTCGGAATCAGCGCTCTCATATGCAATGGAATCCTTCGCAACGCTGAACCCTGCCTGTAGCGCATAGTTGCCGTTTAATACAACATAGGCCACTTCGCCCACAACTCTGGGCACCTGCGCCGCTTCCAGCTCCTGGATCTCCAGCTTGTGAGGGTTTTCTTCGATATCCTGTACAGTGGCGGTCAGGCCCGCTCCCTCTTTCAGTGTGATCAGGCCGTTGTCCTGTAAAAGGAGCAATGCTCTCGCTTCGTTCGTGGTGTCGTTGGGCACTGCGATCACATCGCCGTCTGCCACCTCATCCAATGTCTTCTTTGTACCCGGATAAATACCGAAAGGCTCGTAATGAATACCGCCCGCGTTTACAAGCTGTGTGCCCTGCTGCTCGTTGAACTCGTCCAGATAGGGGATGTGCTGGAAATAATTGGCATCCAGTTCTCCGCTGTCCACCACCTGGTTGGGCAGAATATAATCATCAAACACTGTGATCTCCAGATTCCAGCCCTGCTCCGCTAAAATCGGCTTTGCCGCTTCCAGAATCTCCGCATGGGGTGTGGGAGATGCCGCGATGGTGATGGTTCCTTTTTCTTCTGCCGTCCCGCCTGCCTCTTCGCTTTCCGCAGGCGCTGCCTCCTCGGCTGTCTCCTCTGCGGGCGTCTCTTCCTCAGCCGGTGTCTCTTCCGCCACCTGTGCGTCTGCTGCCGCATCCTCCGCCGCGCCGCCGCAGCCCGTTAAAATTCCTGCCGCAAGCACGCCTGTCAAAAGGACTGCCAAAACTCTTTTCTTCATAATGTTTCCTCCTCTTAATTCATCACTTTATTTTATCTGACAAGGAACATTATACCTCTGCATGAAAAAAAGTGTTAATACGCGAAACCTTTATTCGGTTATAGGGTAAACCTATATCAAAAGACACTTCTTCACAGCCGTCATGCCAGCGCTGGATAGTGCCACTCGCATCCTTTTTACATCGCCATTGCCTGACAGCTTCCGACATTCTTTCTACATCGCCATCGCCTGATATTTTTTCAACTCCTCAATATAAAGCTTCCCGCTCTTACTGACCTTCTGCCCCTTTCTAACAATATAGCCGATCCGCATTCTCTCCGTTTCCTTAAGCGGTATCGCCATATAGTCGCTGCCGTTTAATTCCTCGCAGATGATCCCCGAACAGAGCGTATAGGCGTTTAATCCCACCATCAGATTTAACAGTGTAGCCCTGTCGTTGGCTTTGATCAGCCGCTTATATTCATAATCGCTCTTCATCTCCTCCGCCAGAAACAGGGAGTGATATTTTCCCTGATCGAAGGACAGGCAGGGATAATCGTCCAGTTCCTCCATGGAGATCGCCTCTCTCCCCGCCAGAGGATGGCCCGCCCACAGATAGACAAAGGTATTACAGGAAAACAGTTCCTTAAACTCCAGCCCGTTTTCCTGTATCGTTTTCATCATCACTTTCTCATTGAAATCGTTCAGATACAGTACGCCGATCTCGCTCTTAAAAGACCTGACGTTTGCGATCACGTCGTAGGTCGTCGTCTCATGTACCGCATACTCGTAGCGCTCCATGCCAAGCTTTTTCACAGTCTCCACAAAGGCCTTCACCGCAAACGTATAATGCTGTGTGGAGACGCTGAATTTTTCCTTTTTCTTTTTCTCAATATATCTGCTCTGCAAAAGAGAAAACTGCTCCGTCACCTGCCTCGCATAGCCCAGAAACTCTTCCCCCTCCGGCGTCAGGCTGATCCCCCTGTTGGAGCGCAGAAATATCTCAATGCCGATCTCTGCCTCTAATTCTTTCATGGTCTCCGACAGACTTGGCTGGGAAATAAAAAGCTGCTTTGCAGCCTCATTCATGGAACCGCAGTCCGCGATCGTCAAAGCATATTTTAATTGCTGCAGTGTCAATTGCTAACCTCTTTTCTGTCTGCGGCAGATAGCATCCCCGCAGCGCGGCTCCTGTTCCGTACAGTTTCCGCATACATTATGATCAATCCTATATGACAGATTTAATCCAGAATTTTATCCAGATCGATGGGTTCATAACGGCTGAATATCTTATCCGCTCCACAGACATGTTTTGTGCCGTCATGATCAATGATTATGTAGTCGTCCTCATTGATAAAAGTACGTCCTCTCCTGTGAGAAATGTAAGGACATAAGATCGATCCGTCCGGCTTTGTCACCTTGACTAAAGAGTCCGTAATGATCCAGATTTTTGTCACAATATCGGACCACAGCTCGTATCCGTCTTCTAACCCCATCCCCTGTTCATACTTTACTACTTCCGCTTCCATTGGTGTTCTTCTGCATTTCATAGCGGCGCTCCTTTCCTGCATCACAGTGCATAGCCAATCTGCCAGCCGGTTCTTCCTGCGGGCAATGTCCGCAGTCGCCGGTTGCTTCTCTGATTACAGTATAATACATTTCATCGATTTTGACAAAAAATAAAACAAAAATAACGGGAAAATTATTGTGCGATTTAAAATAGTATGATAGACTATAAAAACAACCGTGTAGCAGGGTGGGCTGACCTTTCATCCTATTGGAATGGAGGTGATGCCTATGGAAAATCAGAAGAATAACTTTGATTTTAATGATTTGCTGGCTTTCGGCATATTCATTTTGGCTTTACTTACATTCATCTTCACATTTTGTAAGTAGCCATACATAGAAAAACCACCCCTAAACTTTGACCGAGTAGCCGGGTGGATTTTCTACTTTTCCAAAGGTCAACCCACCTTGTGGGCGGTTGTTTTTATATGTTTACTATACCATACTCTTTCAGTCGGCGCAAGAAAAATTATTTCTCTACCCCCATCACTCTCCTCGCTACCGCAACCCCCGTCTCCGTAATCAACCCACTTTCCAGCATCCCCCTGTCAGCTTCCGTGTCCTCCCCTTTGCTCATCCGAAGTACTGCGCCATTCAACGCCTTAAACAGCAAAACCAATCTCTGCATATCGTTTTCCTTGTCCAGAATGCAGCTGCCCGAAGCGCTTTTTTCAAACTCACAGGTGGAAATAATCTGCATGCAGATCCGCAGATCCCCTGTAATATCCGACGCTTCCATCAGAATATCCGGTCTTTTTTCATAACATTTTAAAAAGTAATCCTTTGCTCCCTGCACATCTCTGTTCTTAAAGAAACCGCTGAGAGTCCGCTTCACTTCCCCTGTCTCAAACTTTTCGCCGATGATCGCGATCCGACATTCATAAGGTTTCAGTCCCCTCACCTGAATCCAGACCATCTGCAAAAACTCCGACAAAAATCCGAACACCCGCTTTCTGTAACCATCGTATCCGGTCACATCGATCCGCCTTTGCACTTCAAATAAAATATCAAACAGGAAACTGCAGTATTCATCGTAAAGCCTCTTCGGCATCACGCAGATATTGCCGAAATACACCTGATTGCTATGTACCAGTCTCTCAAAACACGCCGCAAAGTCCGGATACTTTTCCTGCACCACCTGTTCCGTCACCTGAAGATCATGCAGGTTATGATCCACCGCAAAGCCTTCATAATAGTTGCTGTGAAGGGTAAGCTTTTCCGTAGTGATCAAATCATATTCTTTTAAAATCCGTTCGCAGTCCCCCTCCGTCATAAGCCGCTCTCTCCCGCAGTCCTTTATCACAGGGAAACGTCTGTAATGACATACCCCCACATAATCTGTATCCCGGCACTGTTTCCAGATCCAGTACATGCCGGTCAGTTCGCTGAAATACGGATTCTGGCCGGAAATATTGTCCTCCCCCCCATCATCCCGCAGGTAACTCTCATCAAGCGTTCCATGCAGCGCATGTCCTACCTGTAGCGGGACATACATGGGATCGTTCGGCCGTTCAAACAGTTTATGTGTCATGACAAATATCTTTATGTTCATTTTCTTTCTCATCCTGTCATTTATAACATGTATTTCCCGAAAAGGCTCCCACATCCCACAGATACAGGAGCCTCCCTCCAAATACAATCTGGATTCCATACCGTCTAGTAATTTTCCGCCTTGATCTCGAAATACCCCTGAGGATGAGAACATACCGGACAGATCTCCGGCGCTTTTTTGCCGACCACAATATGCCCGCAGTTTCTGCACTCCCAGACCTTCACTTCACTCTTCTCAAATACCTGTGCAGTCTCCACATTCCTGATCAGCGCTCTGTAGCGCTCCTCATGGTACTTCTCGATCTCCGCCACCATACGAAATTTTGCCGCAAGTTCGGTAAAACCTTCCTCCTCCGCTGTTTTCGCAAATCCTGCATACATATCCGTCCACTCATAGTGCTCACCTGCCGCCGCAGAGCCGAGATTGTACGCCGTATCCCCGATACCGTCCATCTCCTGGAACCACAGTTTCGCGTGTTCTCTCTCATTCTCTGCGGTTTCCAGAAAGATTTCCGCGATCTGCTCATAACCTTCCTTTTTTGCCACCGATGCAAAATAAGTGTATTTGCTCCTCGCCTGTGTCTCCCCTGCAAAAGCCGCCTGCAGATTTTTCCCCGTCTGTGTGCCTTCGTATTTGCTCATATTCAATCCCTCCGGAATTCATTCTTATTCTTAATATGCACATATTTTTTATTTTCATACTATGTCTTACGACATAGTACGCTACGCGATGCACACTCCCTTCGCTCGGCGCCGGCAGAATTTCTCTTCATCTCCTGCCTTGTCTTACGACATAGTACGCTACGCGATGCACACTCGCTTCGCCATCCCCCTTTCAAACTGGAAGCGGCCTTAAAGGACGTTTACTAATATAACTACAATGATTACAAAAATAATATGAAATATCCATGTCCACTTATTTCCTAAATTCATTGTATAGCCAAAACCACTTTGCGGTCTTTTGACAATTATTCTTTTATCTTCTCTGTTGAAATACAGTCTTCCGGTTAACCAGCCGTCATCTCTATTGCCTGATTTCATAAAGTTCTCCTTTGCAATTCCGAAAAGGATGTTATATATCAGAAGATATAATACTCCCATAATTGTAAAGTATTTTCTGCATATTATAACTCATCTTTTTCGACAGCTTCTGATACAGTTCCCGTTCCTCACTCGTAAATCCACCGAACCGGACTTCCATATCCTCCGCCTGCGCAAGTTTTATCTCCGCAAGCAGCGGTTCCGCTTCCGGAAGAAACGCGACCTGAATCCGCTTTGTCCTGCGCGATTCTCCCTGTTTCCTGCCGGGCTTTGCGTCCTCCGTTTTCAGATACCCCTTTGCTGCCAGCTTCTGTAAACTGTGAGATATCCCCTGCGGCGTCTCCCCCAGTCTGTCCGCCAGATCCCGCTTGCTGCAGGGAAAGGAGGTATCGCACAGACACAGCAGCAGACGTACTTCTTTCAGGGACAGATCGTACTTCATACCGATCGGCTCCAGATAATAATCCAGAAGCTTATGATTCCGATAGCCCTCTGCCAGCACCCCTTCCGCGCTGATACCTTCCAACGATATATACAGCTGATTTTCCAGCTTTTTGGCGCCGATGGACAGAGCGCCGTCGCCCGCCGCGTCGATCAGAAAACGATACACCTGAAAGCGTATCTTCTCATAATCTTCCTCTGAAAAAATATTCTTGTAAAAATTGGTATAACAGTCAAATACGGCCCGCTTCATCCGCACTGTCTTCGCAAGGCTCATTCCCTGAGAGGCCAGAGAGCCCTTCGTCTTCACATAATAATACACCGGGATCTGCAGAGCGCAGAATACTTTTGCATGGCGGATATACTCCAGATTGAACATAAAATCTTCGCACCAGCTCACGGAAGGATCCATCCTCAGCTCATATTTCTCAACGATATCCCTGCGAAACAGCTTGTTCCACAGAACGCCGTAATAAAAATCCGCCGGATTTTCCATCATATACGCCGCATATTTTTCCCTGGAAAAAGCTTCCGTCTCGTCGATGTTTCCTTTGGGCGACAGCCGCTCCCCCACCACACGATAAAAGTCTGCGATTACCAGATCACAGCCATTCTCCTGCGCCGCCTTCACAAATCGCTTCGTTGCGTCCGGACTGATCCAGTCATCGCTGTCCACAAACTGCAGATAAGTCCCCCGCGCCCTCGAAAGCCCCAGATTTCTGGCATCGGAAACACCGCTGTTCTCCTTATGAATTACCAGGATCCTCTCATCCTGTGCTGCAAATTCATCGCAGAGTGCGCCCGAATCATCTGTGCTGCCATCGTCGATCAAAAGCAGCTCCAGATCCGTGAATTCCTGATGAAGAATGCTGTTCACACAGCGCCTCAATGTCGCCTGCGCATTGTGGACAGGCACGATAATACTAACCTGTGGATTCATTTCTACTCTCCTACCTCTCGATCTCATAACGCATTTCATGCCACTCTTCATTTCCCCATGTGGAGTTGGCAACGCCCTGATCGGTAAATCCCATCTTTTTGTACATCTCCACTTTCTCGTCGAGACAGGTGAGAACCAACGTTTCCCTGCCTTTCGCCCGCTCTCTCTCGATATATTTCTCCACGAGCATCCTTGCCAGCCCCTGCCCCCGGTATTCCGGCAGCACGTCAAGCCCTAACAGCATCACGTTCTTCCCATCCGCCTTATGAAGCACGATATCTTTAAAAAACTCATCCCGGAAGGCTGCCTCGTCGGTGGCCACACCGTTGAAAAATCCCGCGATCCTTCCAACCTCCTTATCCTCCGCCACCAAAAAAAGCTCCGGCGCCGCGATAATCCGCTCCGTCATCGCCTCCGCTGAACAGGCCTCATGAGGCGGAAAGCAGATCTGCTCCATGGCAATAGCCTGCCCCGTCTCTTCCGGCTTTATATTCCGAAATATAAACTGTTCTGAAATTATTCTCTCCTGCATTCCAATATACCTGCCTTTCCATTTGTATTTCTACTTATTAAGACCTCTCCATCTCTTGTATAACCAGTATTCTTCGCTTTCCAGCCGCTTCTCCTTCCGTTTTGGCCGGAAAAGAAGAATCTATAAAGGATGACCACAATTTTTTTCGTGAAACCACCCACGCCACCCTCTTTTTCGATCCGTCATATTCACTGAAATATTCTCATAACAGGGATCGTCAGCCGAATTGGTCAGAAGTTTCATCAGATGTTTCCCAGATATGTGTTGCTATTGTAACAGGTAATGTTGATGAGTGTCAATACACTTTATTATTTTTAGCATCAAACAGAATTAGAAATTAGCTTTGATTCTACTGCGCCAAATATGCTAAAATAGAAAATTAGATAACCGGGCAATGTTATTGGGTGAAATATTTTTACAGTCAACAGAAAATGACCGATTTCTATTCCTTCTTTCCGGGAATCAGCCATATTGGGATCCATCTATCGTACCGAAAAGAAACTTCAAATTATAAATAAAGGAAAGGACGCCCGCCATGTCAGACAAAAATGCATCTGTTATCATCCGCACCGCCCGCCCTGAGGACGCTTCAGCTCTCCTGGATATCTACGCTCCCTATGTGGTAAATACTGCCATCTCGTTTGAATATGAAGTGCCTTCCATAGAGGAATTTCAGGCACGGATAAAAAATATCCTGCAAAAGTATCCCTGGCTTGTCGCAGAAAAAGACGGAGAGCTTCTGGGATACGCCTGCACCCACGCATTCGTCGGGAGAGCGGCCTACGACCACAGCGCCGAGACGACGATCTATCTGAAAGAAAACAGGACAAAAATGGGAGTCGGCAAAAGGCTGTATCTTGCTCTGGAGGCGATCTCGAATGTCCAGAATATTTACAGCCTTAATGCCTGTATCGGCTATCCGGAAACGGAAGACGAACACCTCACCATGAACAGCATCCAGTTCCATACCCACATGGGATATCGCTTTGTAGGGAAATTTTATAAGTGCGGTTACAAGTTCGGAACCTGGTATCATATGGCCTGGATGGAAAAGATATTGAAAGAACCGCCAAAGAACCCGCCTGCAGTGATACCATTTCCCGAACTAGAAAAATAGCTCCTGATTTTTTCCTTCTGTTTTATTTCCCTTTGAGCGCCTTCCTTACATGCCCTCTCGAGAAATTGAAGCTCCGAATCGACATCTCATCTGCCCGGTCTTTCTGCCTCTCAATATATGCCACATCCCAGGTCGGCGTGTACAGATCCTTCACTTCCCCCTTCATCCACTTCTCTTTTTCCGCCTCGTAATCAAGATACCGCTCAATACTTCCCTCCGTCATAATCACCGGCGCCGCGTCCGCCGACAGGTTTCGCAGATACCAGGTGTCCACCGTATACCCGCCTCTGCTTTCTCCCGCCTGTTCTGCGGCGTTCTCCTCTCCTGCCTGCCCGGCCGCTGAAGCCATCTCTTTTTCCTGCTTCACGTAAGCCGAAATATTATACCGGGCGATCCAGTAATCCGGCTGTCCGAAGGACAGTACAAGGTAACAGCAACTGATCACAAAAAGCCCATACCGGAATAGCGGAAACGCATTCCTCAACGTTTTACCCACAATACCCGCCATCAGCAGCGCAATCACCAAAAGCGCCCAAAGCACAAAGATCCGCAGGAAAGTCAGCTGATAAACGCTGATGTACAGAAGCATCCTGTAAGCGCTGGAAGCGATCATCACAAAGGTGCAGAGTGAAATCACCAGCAAAATCCCCTTGAGTACCCTGCTCTCCCTGAAAAATCCCAACCCGATCAGTACTATTACCAGATTCATCAGGCAGATAAACAGGAGCTGAAAAAATCCCTGTCTCGCATACTGTGCGTAAGTGTAGCCCTCCGGCAGCGTCCCATACCCGGCAAACAGATAAACCACCTGTATCACACAGAAATAAATGTAGATCAGGGCGATCACAGCTGTTGCGGAGACAGCGATGACCGGCTGCCCCGTCCTGTGGTCTTTTACGCTTTCCTTTAATCCCCGCTCCTGAAGCAGAGATGCCATGCCGTAGCTGAAGAAAAATATTGCCACGGACCAGAAGATACAACAGAACACATCCCACCCGTCTATCCTCCCAAATATGGCGTCCATGCTTTCCCGGAAGATAATATCTGCGGAAGAGAGCATCACCAGCACCACGGCAATCAACGGGATCGATATGCCGGCTCCCGCTAAGGCATACAATGCCTGGGTATTCTTCGTTCCCTTATGCTCTTCCACCCAGGCCTGGGCATCCGGAAAAAACGAAAACATTTTTCCAAAGCTTAAGGTAAACAGTCCCAATATACTGCTCAGAAACTTCCCGAACTGCCAGCCCCTTGTATCAAAATACACAGCAAGCAGAAAATACATCATCAGCACAAACAGCCAGGCCTCATTCATGAGAATGATCTTTGTGTTGTCCGTGAAACAGTTTGACGCGCCAAACAGGAGACTTCCCGCCAACGCCAAAATATGCTCTCCTTCCCAGGAAATACCGGACTTTCTGATAGTATAGACAGCAAAGCCGATAGTTCCTGCCACGTAAAAAGGGTAGGTGATACCCGACGCGTTTTTGTAGAGACAGAAAGTAAAAAAGATTGCATAGAGAAAACTCGCGGGCGCGATCCTGCCGATATGTTCCGGTTTTGCCTGCGGTTTTTGACAGGCCGCTCCACCCGCACGCAAAACATTCTCTTTTTCCTGAATTTCCGCACCCATAGAGCTGTAGGGTAAATTTGGGTATATGTTATCGCCCGTGGAGACAGGCGCCGCCACAGCCATCAGTTCCGTATTCTTTTCCATCATTCTTCTTCCTCCTCATACTGCAGAATATCTCCCGGCTGGCAGTCCAGAGCTTTGCAGATCGCCTCCAGCGTAGAAAATCGGACCGCCTTCGCCTTATTATTTTTCAGGATCGACAGATTGGCGAGGGTGATATCCACTTCATTCGCAAGGTCGGTGAGGCTCTTTTTGCGCTTCGCCATCATGACATCCAGATTTACAATAATTCCCATATACTTTCTCCTTAATATTACAAACCCGCTAATGCTCCTTATACCATGAACCTGCGATTCATAATCGGCATTCGCCGTTCGCTTCGCTAACGCTCCTTATATCGTAAAATCTGTCTCCTCCTTATACGCCACCGCCTGCTCAAACACAAAGCTTAACACCTTGCTGAACAACCCGGCGATCAGGAAAACAAAAATCACCACGATCATCGCTATCGTCATATAAACGATGCTCCTGACTCCCGCCATCAGCGCAATGAAAAAACTCCAGTTGCCCATTTTCTGTAAACTGACCACATTTTCCCTTACAAAACAGTCCTCCGCCAGCACGGTCTTAAAAATCTTTCGCAGCTCCCACAGAAGTTTCTCCGCCGAAACCCCCAGCACAAAATAGATGATCACAGCCTCCTCATAATGCCTGATCAGGCCGGGCAGAAGCTCCCCAATCCACCGGATGCTCCAGGGCAGGGAAGCGGTCACCACAATGCCGCAGTAAAACATAAAATCCAGAAGGTATTTTGTTCCTTTTATCCAAGGAAGCTTCCTGTCCCCCACTGGCCCTCTTTTGTCATTTGCTCCACCTTCCTTTGCGCTTTCTTTTTCTTCCATATTCCTCTCACTCACCATTTTTCCCTCCGCATCTTTCCAAATCTCATTCCTTTTCCATTTTATCCCACGGTTTTTTCTTCACCGATCTCTGTTACGCTATACTGTTTTCGACTCTCCTGAAATCCGCCAGCTTCTTCCCGGTATACTGAATGGCGATCCGATTCTCCGGATTTGCATCCATCAGGTACAATACGATCAGGAATATCCACTCAAACGGCTTCATCAGAAAATAGACCGCATCCGCCGTATATTTTGAATGAATCATTTTCGCCACCGGGAAACCGTAAGTGTCATAAAAATGCCGCACTGCCCTGTGGAAACCTGGTGTCCTCTCCTCTAACACCTGCTCGAACGCATTGGCCACGCAAAGCTGCCTGTTGACGATGACCTGATGCCCGTGCCGCACGCCCAATCTCTTCGGCTTTACGATTTTTTCATGTCCTCCCGCCGCTACAGTACACAGATAGTGCTCATCGTAATAGATATTCTGTGGCGCAACTCTCTGAGACAGATTCCAGTCGCTGGTCTCTACAAAAGCTTTAATAATCGCATCCGGGCTCTGACCGAACAAAGTCAGAACGCCGATCAGAATCCCCAAAAGCGGCCACATCAACAGAAATGCCGCGAGGGGCCAGTATTCCGCTTTCGCCAGAAAACGGTTGCAGGCCGAAAGGATTCCGTTCCCTTCCTGATACCGCTCTGTCAGAGTGCTGTCATCCTGCCATACGCCGTCTGCTCCTTTCCGCCCGGCCTCATCTTCTTTTATCTGCTGCCACTCCCACATTTTATACCCTACCGTCCTCGCCGTCAGCAATACGCAGTGCAATGGAAAAAGCGCAAGAAAAATATCTAACGGTTCCTGAACCACCTGTATCCCCCAAATGATACTTTCTATCGTCCCAAGATACATGGCCGCCATCCCCAGAACCAGAAGCAGGGGTGGTATCTTTTTTAGGGGAACATAATTTACCACAAAATATCCAACAATTCCCACAACTAAAATAACCGCCACCGTAAGCTGTGCCCCGGTGTAAACAGGGGTATGTGTTTCCTGATTTGCCAGTTGCTTCTGCCAGTCGCTCCCAAACGACACCTCATCAATGAAACTCAGATAGAACAGGCTGTAGAGCACACCCAACACTGCTCCTGTAATATCAAAAGCTCTGCCCTTCCGGTGAAGTTCACCGTTTTTTCTTCCTTTTACAAACACAATAGCCTCTGCCCCGACCAGCAACACAGGAAATACCATTAGTCCCCCGAAAATTGCTGTAAATACCAGAAAGCTGCCCAAATATTCCAATATTACATAAAAAAATCCCTCGCCCAACCTGAAGGAACGCCATATCTCGCCGAATAGCAGCCACGCAGACAAGACCATACCTGCCGTCAATGATGACAGCACCGTTACAAGAAACGGGTGCATTCTCACCAGCTTCCATTTTTCTGTTCTTTCCGTTTTTTCTCCATTCTTTCTGTACTCCCGCTTTTTTCCGCCCTCTATCATCCCGACGATCACATCCTTTCCATAATCAAAGCATTTATTATTGCAAATGCCATCTTTTCCCTTTCTCTGTAGTGCCACTATATCACCCATTTCATTGAATGTCAATATATTTTTATCGATTATCAATAAATTTTTATCGATTATTAGATTTTTTGTATTTTTCAAATACATATTGTACAATTTCAGATAATGGAAAACAATTGAAAAACGCATGCTTTCATGTATAATTGAAAATAAAAATCAGACAGACAGGGGAATCACAACTCCCTGCTTATGGGATAGTTGCCTGCTGCAACGGAGATAACTCGATTATGAAAAAATACAGGTTCAGCTTTGAAATTTGGGGATTACTTCTGTTCTTAATCGTTATGCTGCCGACTTTTATCTGGCTTGCTATCCCTGCGCCGAATGATATATTAAGGGAAAATTCCATTACAGAAATGGTTGATGCAATAGCCTCTGTATGTCAAATAGCGATGGTTGCCGCTTTATGCATTTTAAGAAACAGAGACGCAAAAAAATTATGCGTGACTCCTTCAGTGATTCTTTCGGCCGGCTGCTGCGTATTATATTTCATCAGTTGGATAGTTTACTATATCGGCATGATAAATGCGCCTGTTATTTTAGGACTGACCATCCCGCCCTGTTTGGCATTTTTATTCTTTGCCATTGACAGAAAAAATGGAATAGCAATTATTCCGATCGTTATTTTTACGCTTTGCCATTTGATATATGGGGTAGTGAATTTTATCATTTGATAATCGCCTATTCTTTGAAACAGTAGATATACGGGTAAAAGTATTATGATAACCATATCGGCTATGTATACACCTCCAGCGCTCATACGCCCGACGGCGTTTTTCTCTGCCCTCCTTTCAGACAGTCTGCACTGCATATTTTGAGATTTCCATATTTTATTTTGATTCTCCACATGATATAATGAGCGTTAGCGAAGCGAGCGGCGAATGTCGATCATGAATCGCAAGTTCATGATATAATATCTGTCGATATTATATCATTATTTTAAATAAGTCAGACTTAAACCAGTATACAGGAGACCAATCATGAAAAATGCATCAGATTTAAGAAATTTATTGATGAGAATCGATCACCGGGGCTATCCCGCCTACAAAGATACAAAGGACAAGTATCAGTTTGACCAGTATGTGCTGTCCATCGACCATGTACAGGGAGATCCCTTCGCATCCCCTTCAAAAGTGAGCGTCATCGTTCCGGGGCGGATTGCTGGTTTCGGAAAAGAATGCTATGAGACAAAGGAGCGCCGCATCGCCTTTCAGGATTTTCTGCTGCGCCGCATGTATCTCAAGGTAAAGGACTTTTCCTTTAAGGCGAAGGGTTCCGGCAAGAGCGGCCTCATCGGCATCAGCCGTCCGGGACAGGAAATTTTGGAACGCAGCGCCTGCACCGTGGATCCCGCCACAGGCAATCTGACAGTCCGCATGGAAGTCGGCTTTCCGGCCAACGGCCGCACCATAAACGCAGGCGAGTTAATCAAGATCCTGTTTGACTTCCTGCCGCTTTGCGTGCGCCAGACACTGCTTGCCGCCACCTGCCCGAAAGCCGGCCTGGAAAAAGTACTGTTTCTGGCCGATGACCAGAAGGCCATCCGGGACGCCCTGTCGGAAAACGGACTCGTCGCCTTTGTTGCGGACGGCGCCGTTCTTCCGAGAAAATCCGGCGTCTCTTCCCTGCCGATGAAGGAGGCCGTTCCTTTTGCGTCTCCGGAATCCATGAAAGTAACTCTGACGCTCCCCCACAGAGGAGCCCTTACCGGCATGGGCATTCAGAAAGGCGTAACTCTCATTGTCGGCGGCGGCTATCACGGAAAATCGACGCTTTTAGAGGCCCTGATGGCAGGCGTCTACAACCATATTGCGGGAGACGGAAGAGAGTACGTCATCACCGACGATACCGCTGTAAAACTGCGGGCCGAGGATGGCCGCAGTATTAAAAAAGCAGATATCTCCATGTTTATCCGTAATCTGCCAAACGGCAGAGATACCGTCGCTTTTTATACGGAAGATGCCAGCGGCAGCACTTCTCAGGCAGCAAACACCATAGAGGCCATGGAAGCCGGCACAGGACTTTTCCTGATCGATGAGGACACCAGCGCCACCAACTTCATGATCCGCGACGACCTGATGCAGCGGGTGGTGAGCAGGGATGCGGAGCCGATCATCCCCTTTATCGACAGAATCAGAGAGATCTATACTGCTTACGGCATCTCCACGATCCTGGTTGCCGGAAGCTGCGGCTCTTATTTTCATAAATCGGACTGCATCGTGCAGATGAAAAAGTATGCCCCTATGGAAATTACGGACTTCGCCAAAAAGGAAGCGGAAAACTACCCTTACCTCACCGGAGATCTTCCCGCCGCACAGGCTCCCGATTTCCGCAGGATTGTCAAAACCGACGCTGCTTTTGCCAGAGAAAACAGGATAAAAATGCGCACCGACGGAACAGACGGCTTCTCCATCAATAAATCCGAAGTGGATATGCGTTACGTGGAACAGCTTGTGGACAGCGAACAGCTTACTTCCCTGGCCTATATAATAAAATCCATGAAGCTCCATGATTTCGACGGCAAAAAAACACTGCAGGAAGCAATAAGCGGCATCTATAAACGGATCGGCGCAAAAGGCTTTGCCGTATTTGCAGGCGGAGAATATCTCCCCGGCAACCTTGCCATGCCCCGCCCCCAGGAATTATACGCCGCGATCAATCGGTGCAGAGATTTGATTCAAATATAAATTGATATTCTCTCTGCGCGTCCGGTTAACAAATATTTTGCAAATTTCCTTTACTTTAGCGGTTAGACGTGCTAAAGTGTAATGGTAGCATTCTTTGAAAATCATGCGCTGCTGAAAGGATAAAACAATGCCGATTACAGAACTGTTAGAACAAAACTGCAAAATGTACGGAAACGATATCTGTCTTGTGGAAATCAATCCGGAAGTGAAGGACAAGCGCAGAGTAACCTGGAAAGAATACGAACTGATTGAACCTTCACACGCCTCCTACTACAGGCGCGAGATCACATGGAATGTCTTTAACGAAAAAGCAAACCGTTTTGCCAACCTGCTTTTATCGAGGGGCGTTAAAAAAGGAGATAAAGTTGCCATTCTGTTAATGAACTGTCTGGAGTGGCTTCCGATCTATTTCGGCATTTTGAAAACCGGCGCGCTTGCCGTGCCTTTAAACTTCCGCTATTCCTCGAAGGAGATTGAATACTGTCTGGATCTTTCCGAATCGGACGTTCTGATCTTTGGTCCGGAATTTATCGGCCGTATCGAGGAGATTGCTGACCGCATCATTACAAACAGGTTGCTATTCTTTTTCGGCGAAAACTGTCCTACTTTTGCAGAAGATTATAATACGTTAACGGCGGACTGCTCCAGCATGTCCCCGAATATCATGCTGACGGACAAAGACGATGCCGCAATCTATTTCTCTTCCGGCACCACCGGTTTTCCAAAGGCAATTTTACACAACCACGAGAGCCTGATGCACTCCTGCAAAGTGGAACAGAACCACCACGGCCAGGGACGAAACGACGTCTTTTTATGCATTCCGCCGCTCTATCACACCGGCGCCAAAATGCACTGGTTCGGTTCCCTTCTCTCCGGCAGCAAGGCAATCCTGTTGAAGGGTACGAAGCCGGAGTATATTCTGGACGCGGTCTCGAGGGAAAAGTGTACCATCGTCTGGCTGCTTGTGCCCTGGGCACAGGATATTCTGGAAGCGCTCGACTCCGGCAGGCTGCATATGGAAGATTATGAACTCTCCCAATGGCGGCTGATGCACATCGGCGCGCAGCCCGTTCCCCCCTCGTTAATCAGACACTGGAAGGAATATTTCCCGGATCATCTGTACGACACCAACTACGGCCTCAGCGAATCTATCGGACCAGGCGCCGTCCATCTCGGCATAGATAATATTCATAAGGTCGGCGCCATCGGCGTACCGGGCTTCGGCTGGGAAGTGAAGATTATCGCTCCCGATGGTTCCCCTGTAAAGCAGGGCGAAGTCGGCGAATTATGCGTCAAAGGCCCCGGTGTGATGACCTGCTACTACAACGATCCAAAGGCTACGGATGAGGTATTGAAAGAGGACTGGCTTCTGACCGGCGATATGGCAAAACAGGATGAGGACGGGTTCTACTATCTGGTAGACCGCAAGAAGGACGTGATCATCAGCGGCGGCGAAAACCTTTATCCCGTGCAGATTGAAGACTTTATCCGCACCCACAATGCGGTCCATGATGTGGCGGTGATCGGTCTGCCTGACAAACGTCTCGGCGAGATCGCGGCGGCGATCATCGAATTAAAACCCGACATGACCTGCAGCGAGGACGAGATGAACCTCTTCTGCACCGGTCTCCCGCGCTACAAACGCCCGCGGAAGATCATCTTCGACGATATCCCGCGCAATCCTACCGGCAAAATCGAAAAACCGGTCCTGCGCGAACGCTACAAAGTATACCGGCTCGTAGAAGCGGAAATCAACGCGTAAAAAAGAGCCAAAACGCTTAGTAAAAACTCTACCCAGCCCGGATGGAAATATCCTTGTAGCAGCCCTGTTAAACACCGGCACTTAGCGAGATATTTCCGAGCTTAGTGCCCGTTGCGTTTAGCCCGGAGCGAAAGCGAGTTGCGGAAAGGATATTTCCATCCGGGTGTCCGCACACAGATTTCAAAATCCCTCTCGTCTTCTCTCTTTCCGCAGCCCAGCCCGTTTTCTACCGCTCTCCCACTCCATTTCCTCAGTGGGCGTCTGAAGCTCCAGCCCAAACTCCACCGCCTTTGGTTTTTCTTCTTTGTCAAGCGCCACCATCGTCACGTAAGCTCTGTTGATAGGGCGTCGAAAACCAAGTATATCCTCCACATAGCTGTCCACTCTGACTTCCATGGAAGTTTTCCCGATATATGTAACCCTTCCGACGATCACCACCATATCGCCCAGAAAGGCGGGTTCCTTGAACTGCAGGTTATCGATGCAGGCTGTGGTTACATCCGACTCACAGTGACGTCTGGCCGTAACACCCGCCACCTCATCGATCCAGGCCATCAGCTTCCCGCCGAATAAACGGTTCGCCCCGTTGATATCCTCATATTTTAACAACCGAAACTGCTCGGTTTTGCTGTCTTCTACGTGTTTTTTTCTCATATGCACCCCCTAAAACTGCAGAAACACCGACACAAGCGGTATTGTCAAAACTGACACAAGTGTCGTCAATATACTCCCTTTCGTACACTCGATCGCATCGTTTCCGCTCTCCGTTGCCAGCATAACAACGATGGAGCCCACCGGCATCGCCAGCATCAAAATAAACACCCCTTCCACCATCGCCGGCCAGGGCAGAAGCCGCACCAGGAGCGCCGCCGCAATGGGTATCGCCAGCATTTTGACTGCCATAAACGCATACATCTTTTTGTCCAGGAAAAATTCCTTTCTGCCGCCCTGGGCCACAGACGCCCCGATCAGAATCATCGAAAGAGGCACTGCCGCATTTCCCACATAGTCAAAAAACGTGCAGACGCTTTCCGGCATCGTCGCACCCGACGCAAAGATAACGATCGCCGCAACGCAGGACGCGACGCCAGGATTAAGCAGCTTCTTCCAGTCCATGCCTTTTCCTGCCGCCTTCCCGCTCTCTCCGGAAAGTCCCTTTCCCGCCTCCGTTTCTTCCGTTGCCAAACAGCCTTTCCCCACCAGATAAATACCATAGGTATAAAGAAGCAGGTTATATCCCAGATTGTAAAAGGCGATCAGCAGAATCGCCTCTTTTCCGTAAATGCTGGAAATTACCGGAATCCCCATAAATCCCACGTTGGAGAAGATCATCATCAGACGGTAGAGATTAAAATGTTCTTTCCTCACACGAAGCGCCGACGCCACCGGACCGCTGATCAGAATCAATACCGCAAAATAAATAACGACCAGGACCAGCGTCTGAAACAGCATACTGCCTTCCAGCTTCGCTTCCTTCCCCAGCACACCATTAACCATCAGGCAGGGATTCAATACATTGACCACAATTTTTGACATCCTGCTGCAGGCATTACCATCCAGCCATTTTATCCGGAAAACAATGTAACCGATCAACATCATCACAAGTAACACCAGCATCTGCTGTATCACCACAAACATATTCATTCTGACAATCTACCCTTTCCACAGCCTCAGGCTTTCACCTTCAAACCCATAACAAATTTCAAGGGTGCATAAGAACATTCTTACACACCCTCTGCAACATAACAGCAGTACGGACTTCCCGCCCTTCGCAGGCAGCTGTCCCGCAGGCTTACTCCCTATGCCTGATAATAACTGTTTGTATTATCTGTAAAATTGCCGTTTGTATTCATAACCATGGGCGATTTGATCGCTTCGTGGAAGTTTACAAGCGTTGCACTCATATAAGGAACCACATACAATAACGCGATCCCACAGGTAATGCTGCACAGGAGCATCCACGGAATAAAGGAAAGAATCAGCACAAAATAATCCATCTTATGGCCATCCATCATCTCGATGCTGGCATCCAGCGCTTCCTTGCCGCTCATCTCCGGATGTTCCGCCAGAATGTAATATGCCTGCGAATAACTGATCGCCTTAATAATCCCCGGCACAACAAGAAGCAGGCTCCACAGAAATGTAAAGATTCCGATCAGAAGCGTCAGCACCAGCGCATCCACAAACCGCTGAAAGCCGCTGAACAATATATTGACATCCGGTTCATATCCTCTCGTCAGATTCAGATAAATATACGCTGTGCCAAGTGCCAGCGGCCCGCTTACGCAAATCGACGCGATCGGCCCCACCAGGGGAATCATATTGCACACAACTTCCAATGCCGCCATAATAATAAAGCACACGATCAGCATTCCGATATTTCCGCTTAACATCTGTTTTGCACGTGCTTTTAATTCTGCTCTGTCAATCATCTCTTTCTCTCCTTATTCTTCACTCTGTTTCTTAAAGTCCATACGCAACCTGTTCTAAAGTATGGCCGGTATTTATTGAAATACCCAGATACTATCGGCATATGATGCCGCTACAGGATCGAGACAGCCATCTCATACTGTTCTTCATGCCGTCTTTCGACCAACTTCCTCTCATAACCGATCACACCATGATCATGCCAGGGATCATTAAAATAATAGTTCTCCTCGTCGTAACCCACAAGCAACATGCAGTGCTCATTGGAGCGCCACAGAAAACGTTCTCCTGAATCCGTCAGGATCCATTCCGGTCCGCTGTAAGTTTCCTTCAGATCAATGCTCGCCCAGAATATGACAGGCTTGTCATTATCTATATACTCCCGCAGCAGGACTTCCATTGACACGCCCGTCAGGTCTACCGCTCTCCGTCCCCACCCGGGAATTTCCTCCGCCTGAGCGGATCTCTTCTCTTCCTGCGAGCCGTTTTCCCGTACGCCTGGTTCCGGTCTCTCTCCCTGTACTGATCCTTGCCTTAAAACTCTTTCCAGCGCCTTCTTTATCACCGGCGCATAGCATCCCATTGACTGATCGTCCGCCGGATTGCCGACAAACACTTTCCAGGGATTCCCACCGTAAAGTCTCCCATCCCGTTCAACCAGAGGCTCCTTTTCCAGATACTGTTCCACAAACTGTTTCACCGAAATATCCGCACCCAGGTACTGCAGGAGCATTACCGCAGAAACGCTTTCGCAGCCGGTGGGCCATTCTTTAGTCTGGTCAATATAAGGGACTTTTATCAGTTTCTTATGCTTCTTTCTTATCATAATATTTCTTAATCCCAAACAGTGCCACCACTAAAAGCGCTGCGCTGAGCAGCAATGTGATCAGCCAGTTCTTACAGATTCCGGCAATGATATAGCCGACCACACAGACCACTGCCACCACCATCGCATACTGCATCTGCGTCTGCACATGGTTGATATGGTTACTCTGTGCACCTGCCGAAGACATGATCGTCGTATCGGAGATCGGTGATACATGGTCGCCGCAGACAGCCCCCGCCAGTACTGCGGAAACCGCGATGATCATCATTTTCTCGTCCGCCGTCCTGAACATCTCCACTACGATCGGCACAAGGATCGCGAAAGTCCCCCAGGATGTCCCAGTGGAAAACGCAAGGAACATTGCCATCGCAAACATAATCGCCGGAATAAAGATACTTGCCGTTGCGCTTGCGCCTACGGTGCCGTTGACAAACTCACCGATGCCGAGGTTATCGCCCATGCCTTTCAACGTCCATGCAAAGGTCAGAATCAGAATAGCCGGCACCATCAGCTTACAGCCTTCCGCCAGAGAGTTCATAAACTCCTTAAAGCTGATCACCTTTCTCGGCAGATACAAAAGCGCCATGAAAATAACCGTTACCGTCGTCGCGAAAATCAGACTGATCTCCGCGTCACAGTTTGCAAAAGCATCCACAATGCCGGTGGCGCCTCCCAGCATACCTGTATAGATCATTCCAAAGACAGCGGATGCGATAAGCACCGCTACCGGAAGCACCAGATCCATCACCTTACCGTTCTTATTCCCTTCCTCGCCGGCTGCTTCCATATCCTTAAACTCCTCCGCGCCGGAAGTAAAGAGATCTCCTTTTTCCGCATTCTTCTCATGCTTTTTCATCAGACCGAAATCCAGGTTCAGACCAATCACCAGACACACCATCAGAAGCGTTAAGAGCGCATACAGGTTAAACGGAATGGTGCTTAAAAACAGCTGGAACCCTGTCAGGGAACTGTTCTCAGGCACATAAGAATTGACCGCCGCCGCCCAGCTTGAGATCGGTGCAATAATACAGATCGGCGCCGCCGTCGCATCGATTATGTAGGCCAGTTTTGCTCTGGAAACTTTATACTTATCCGTCACCGGACGCATCACGGAACCCACCGTCAGACAGTTGAAATAGTCATCCACAAAAATCAGAACACCCAGGCCGGTGGTGGCAAAAAGCGCGCTCTTTTTCGATTTTATCTTTCCGATCGCCCAGTTTCCGTAGGCTCTGGAGCCTCCCGACTTCTGCATCAGTACAATGATCATACCAAGCAGCACGTCAAAAATAATAATGTTCAGATTCATACTTCCCGTCATTGTCGTAAATAAGGTCTCAAATGTTCCCCAAGGCTGAAAGCCAGCTGTAAACAATGCCCCTAAAAGCACCCCGACAAACAGGGAAGAATACACTTCCTTCGTAATAAACGCCAGTAAGATCGCCACAATGGGCGGTACTAACGACCACCAGGTACCATACATTTTTCATTTCCTCCTCATAGTAAATTATGCCATGTCTGTAAACAGACATGGCGCGCTTCGCGATGCACACTCGCTTCGCGTAGTTTATACCTTGAATGCCAGCTTATTATATTCCGCCACCGGCATCGGTTTTGCAAAATAGTAGCCCTGCACATACTCACAGCCCACACTGCTCAAAAATTCAACCTGCTCCTTTTCCTCCACACCTTCGGCAATAACAGGTAGCTCAAGATCCTTTGCCAGCCGGATCACATTTGCCACAATGCTCTCGCTTTTCTTCTGATTTTCACTCCCGGATGCCGCCATGAACTTCATATCCAGTTTCAACACATCCACCGAAATATCCTTTAATACGTTCAAAGAAGAATAGCCGCTGCCAAAATCATCCATCAATATGGTGTGGCCGTACTCCTGCAGCTGCCGCATCGCTTTTTTGATGGATTCCGGGTTATCCGTATAGGCGCTCTCTGTCAGCTCCAGTTGAAACAGCTTCGCCGGAATATCATATTTCAGCGTCAGTTCATGGATCTCCTCCACGATCCGCGGGTTGTACAGGCTGACTCTGGAAATATTCACAGAAATCGGAAACGGCTCAAGCCCCCTGTCTAACCAGCTTCTGATCAGTTTGCAGGAGTGCTCCCAGATATAGTAATCTAACTTCATGATCTGTCCGTTCTTCTCAAATACAGGAATAAATTTCCCCGGAGAAACCATGCCTTTTTCCGGCGTGATCCACCGTACCAGCACCTCTGCGCCTGCCAGCCTGTAGTTTGCCAGCCCGTATTTCGGCTGCAGGTAAAGGACAAACTGTTCCTCCTTCATGGCCCGTTCCATCTCGCTGACAATACTCTGCGCTTCTTCTATGCTCTTACCCATTTGATCCGTATAAATATGGTAATTTTTAATATAGCTTCCCTTACACTCTTTCGATGCCAGCTTTGCATGGTCGATCATCGCCGGTATGGAAACCGTTCTGTCTTCTATATAAAATACGCCTACATTCGCCAGTATATTATAATCTCTCTGATAGGATCGGAAATTCTTCTGAAATTCATCCATCATTTTCTGGATAAACTCACTGTCCGCCGCCGGCATACAGATACAGAAAGCATCCGCCTCAACGCGGCAGTATGTTATCTTCTTCTCATACTCTTCCAGTTTCCGCAACAGATCCGCAATATGGCACAGCAGCTTATCCCCCTCCCGTCTGCCGAAAACACTGTTGTAGACCTGGAACTGAGAAATATCAAAATGAAGGATCATAAAATCCGTATCCGGATTCTCTCTTAACAGCTTCTTTGTCTGCTGTACAAACATGTTCTGTATATAAATGCCGGTCAATGTATCGAACTGCTCCTGATAACGAAGCTTCCGCAGTACATACAATTCACTTCGCTCAATAACATTCTTTACCCGGAACCGGATGATCTCAGCATTATATGGCTTCTTGATAAAATCCCATGCGCCGTATTCCAGACATTTCACTTCGCTCTCCGAATCGGATTGGCTCGTTGAGACGATTACCGGAATATTGACAAACTGTGGCGATGACGAATATACCTCCAAAAACTGGTAACCGTCCATCTCTGGCATAATCAGGTCTGTAATCACCGCTGATATCGTATTTTTCGGATCCTTCAGAATCTCTAATGCTTCCCGCCCGTTACCAGCTTCCAGCACATGATAAGTTTCCTCCAGGATCATCACTAACAGTGATCTGTTGATCTCATTATCTTCCACAACCAAAACTGTATTTCCCATAAGTTGCTCCTTTGCCCTGCTTTCTCAGATTCCCCCGAAAATTCTCATACATATTTATAATAGCAAATATACAGCATAAAAGCAACTGGGACCGATTAAAAAATCTGAGTAATATAATTGGTAACCGTTCAGCCCTGGAGCTGCCCAGCGGGCGGAACGATTACACTACACATTATATCAGGCTCAGGATTCCACACCCGAATTTACTCCACATCCTGAAGGGCTTCGTAGTCCTCCTCCCCGGTGCGGACTTTCACAACCTTTAACACATTGTATACGAAGATCTTGCCGTCCCCGATATGGCCTGTATAAAGTGCCTTTTTCACAGCTTTGATCACATGCTCCACCGGAATCTTGCTGACAATGACTTCCACCTTGATCTTCGGCATCAGCGTCGCATCCATTTCAACGCCGCGGTAATATTCTCCCGCACCCTTCTGAATACCGCAGCCCATCACCTGCGTCACAGTCATTCCCGTCACACCCAGTTCATTCAGTGTTTTTTTCAGCGCATCAAATCGGGCCAGTTTCGCGATAATGCTGACTTTATGCATACCGGTATTGAAGATTGGCACGCCGTTTGCATCTGTCTCGCTGCTTGTCGCTATCACAGGAATCGCTCTGTCCACCTTGAAACTGTCCGCTTTCTCAAAGTCGCTCTCACCGAGATCCGTATTCTCATTGACATCCATAGTCGTCGCAGACATATCTGTGATGGCAAATCCCGAGTAAGCGCTGGGCAGGCCATGTTCCGTCGCATCCAGACCGATGATCTCCTCCTCCTCCGATACGCGCAGGCCCAGTGTGGCCTTAATCAACAAAAAGGCAAGAGTTATCGTCACCACCGTCCACGCAGCCACTGCCGCAAAACCCACAAGCTGCAGTCCCATAAGCTCCAGACCGCCGCCATAAAACAATCCCACCAGTTCTTCGCCCGCTTTATTTGCTATGGAATATCCCGGCGCCGTATTTGTGGCAAACAACCCTACGGAAAGTGTGCCCCAGATACCGTTCAGACAGTGTACCGCCACAGCGCCTACCGGATCGTCCACGCGCAGTTTGTGATCCAAAAACCAGACGCCGAATACCACCAGAAGTCCTGCCACCGCACCGATCGCAATAGCGCCAAAGGCATCCGTCACATCACAGGGCGCCGTAATCGCCACAAGGCCTGCCAGAGAAGCGTTCAGACACATGGAGACATCCGGTTTTCCATATTTGATCCAGGTAAAGATCATACATACCACGGTCGCCACCGCCGGCGCAATCGTCGTTGTCACAAAAATCGAGCCAAGCTGTTCTACAGACGTTGCCGCCGCCCCGTTAAACCCGTACCAGCCCAGCCACAGAATAAATACGCCGAGACAGCCGATGGGAAGATTATGCCCTGGAAAAGCATTTACTTTGACAATTTTTCCTTCTTTGTTCCTGCTGAATTTCCCGATACGGGGCCCCAACATCTTTGCGCCGATCAGTGCGGAAATACCGCCTACCATATGGATTGCGCAGGAACCCGCGAAATCGTGAAATCCCATCTGTGCAAGGAACCCGCCGCCCCAGATCCAGTGCGCTTCGATCGGATAGATCACCGCCGAGATAATTGCGGAATAAATGCAGTAGGATATAAATTTTGTCCGCTCAGCCATGGCACCCGAAACGATCGTCGCCGTCGTCGCACAAAATACCAGATTGAAGACAAAGTTGGACCAGTCAAAGCTTTCATAAGCCGTGAAAATATCAAATCCAGGCTTTCCGATAAAGCCAAGCATATCTTCTCCCAGCAAAAGCCCAAACCCGATCAGGATGAACACTACCGTACCGATACAAAAATCCATCAGATTCTTCATCAGAATGTTTCCCGCATTTTTGGCCCTGGTGAAACCGGTCTCCACCATGGCAAAGCCGGCCTGCATCCAGAATACCAGTGCGGCGCCAATCAAAAACCAGACGCCGAATATCTGACCATTCATTACACTCATCAATTCTTCTGTCATAATATCTCCTCTTTTCTGTGTAAAATCCCGGTACGCTGACGCTTACAGCATCTCAGGCATACTGCTTTCTCCTGCATTGCCTCCTGAAAATCAGCTTTTTTCTCCTGCTCTGCAGGTTTTCTTTCACGGTATTTTACGCTTTTTCCCGTTATTTTGCAGTTTGAGACAGCCGGCTTTTATCCCCTGCAATTTTGGTTTCTACAATGAAAAAAGCGCTCTGAGAATCATTCTCAAAGCGCCTTTGCCTTTGTTAACCGCAAGTCTAGCACCATCCGATTTTCCTGTCAATATCGTTTTTGCAATTTTGTCAGGTCTTCCAAACTTTTTATAATTATTCGAATAACTTTGTAGGAGTTTACAAAGTTTTTATAATTTGTTCCTGTGTGGATTATGCAGGATTCCGTTATAAGTCTCCGCTCTTCTTCAATACGATCCGGTTCTTTCCTGCCTGAGATCGATCCTGTAGCTTCTGTATAGAATTCCATCCACTTCAATTTCCCTCTCACAGCAAAAACCCAGCCTGTTGCACAGCCGTTGCGAAGCCGTGTTCTCCGGATGCATTAACGCCCTTATCTGTTCCAGTCCAAGCTCGTTTTCGGCGTAATTCAGAATCTCTCGGCATACCTCCGCCGCGATCCCCTGTCTCTGCCATGTTTTACCGATCACATACCCAAGCTCCGGTTCCTCAAAGCCCTCCCGCATGGAGAGCCCCGCTCTGCCGATCACTTCCCCGGTCTCCTTCAGGCAGATCGTCCACATACCGAACCCGTAGAACGCATATACTTTCTCTATGTAATCCCTGATATACTGCCGCTCCTTCTCCCTGTCCTCATAGAGATCTTCCATATATTCCGTGATCTCTCTGTCCCGATAGATCTCATAAAAGCTATCCACATCCTCCGGCACGCTCTCCCGCACAAGGCACCTCTCTGTCTCGCAGATCTTCCAGGGAATGCCGCGATACCTCTGCCATATTCTTTCCAGATAATTTTCGTCTAGGTCTTCTATGTCCGTCACGGCATAGGAAATCCCCTGAAAGCCTCCGCCGCACTGCCAGGCAGTATTCCCGACGCTCTCTCCCTCCGGATCCTCGCAGCTGCCAGCACCCTCATCAGCACAGGCATCTGCATCTTCGCCGGCTCTCGCAGCAGCCTCCCGATTCCCTGTTAGCACTGCCGCCACGGCGATATCAAACTTTCTGCAAATACCTGCAAGCTCCGGACTGTCCGTCAGAATCAGAAACTCATCCAGAATCGCCTTATCCGTCTCCCGGAAAAGAAGTTCCAGATTCCACAGCTCTTCTTTATTAAGTTCTTCTCTTAAAATAATTTTTGTGATCATTTTATTCCGCCAGGCCGCTATTCTCTCCTAATTCTTCCCGGTAATCTCTCTCCTCTTTTCCTGTAATTCCTTTTCGCCTGCTCTTAACCCCATTTCAAATTATTTTACAAACAGGTCCCACAAACGTCAAGAAACCTGTTTGCAGATGTGCCTCATGTTATCACAAAGGGCACAGTAAGACACATTCCCGATCTGCAAAAAGCAGGCTGAAGATAGCATAACAGACGGATTTTTGTGAATTCATCGTTTTCACCATCCCAGTTATGTGATAAAATCAATTTATCTTATGGAAGAAAGGAAGTATACAGATGGCACAAAATCCAATTGTAACATTTACCATGACGGACGGCAGCGTGATCAAAGCAGAACTCTTCCCCGAAATCGCACCGGTTTCCGTAAACAATTTTATCTCTTTAATTCAGAAAAATTTTTATGATGGCCTGATCTTTCACCGCGTCATCAAAGGCTTTATGATCCAGGGCGGCGATCCCAACGGAACCGGCACCGGCGGCCCCGGCTACTGCATTCCCGGCGAATTCGCCATCAACGGTTTTGAAAACAACTTAAAACACACAGAGGGCGTTCTCTCCATGGCACGCTCCATGCACCCCGATTCAGCGGGATCTCAGTTCTTTATTATGCACAGGAATGCTCCCCATCTGGACGGCTCTTATGCCGCCTTCGGAAAAGTTATAGAGGGAATGGATGTGGTAAATAAGATTGCCGAGACGGCCACCGATCCTTCCGACAGACCATTAGAAGATCAGGTAATGAAAACTGTTACCGTGGACACGTTCGACGTGGATTACCCGGAACCGGAGAAGCTTTAAAGCTTCTCCATTTCCTGTAAAATCAGATCCGGATCACATTCAGTGGCATATTCACCGCTATGCCACTGATCCGTGTGATGAAAAGCTCCTCCCCACCCGCCTGAATATTAATTCTGCACTCTGTTCCCAATCCCTTCAGCCCACCTCCTCAAACAGTATCTCCTGATACCTTCTTTTAACCTCTGCATAATATCGTCTGGACACAGGGATTTTCTCTGAACCAACTGTCAGTTCCATACCTCTTAAACTGTCTATATGATACATATTGACAAGGAAACTCTGATGGCAGCGCATAAAAGTATTTCCACACACCTGCATTGCCAGCTCATTCAGTTTCCCCTTGCATTCCTGCACTGTGCCATCCGTACAGAAAATATAGATAGTATGTTCCCGGCTGCTGATATATAGAATTTTTCCATAAGGAATACTGCCGGACTGCCCGCGAAACTGAAACGGAAGCTTCCATTCCCCGTTTCTCCTCAGATTCTTCGATACTTTGTCTAACAGCAACCTCACTTCCTCCTCTTTTACAGGTTTTATCAGATATTGGACAGCATAAAGATCATATGCCTCCCGATAAAAATTATCGCTGGTAGAAATAAAGCAGAATATCGCATCTTCCTGCCTGCTGCGAAGCTTTTCTGCCAGTTCGATACCATTCATGGATTCTCCCATAAAAATATCAAGCAGGTACAGATCATACTGTATCCCACCTTTCTTTAAATCCGAAAGAAGCCCGGCCGCCTCTGAAAATATTCTAACCTCATGTCCCTCCAATAATTTCCTGAGAGACAGCACATCCTCCCTGTTGTCATCACAAATCGCTATTCTCATATACTTTTTCCTTTTATATGCAGGACAAGCCTGACTGATACTTATCAGTCAGACTTAATTAATTTTCCCACAGATAGGATAACATATGCCAGATTATTTGTCGACTGTTTTATTGAGACCGGAAAATCTGTTGCTATCAATTAGTAACTGTGCTAAAATTTCCCATAATACATTCTTTATTTATATGTATTTATGACGGGAGACGTATATGAAATCAAAAAAGAAAATTTTTTGAATTACAACGGACTCCATACATCCGTTTCATCCCGTGAAATTCAATCCATGGAAGAATTACAATGCTATCTGGAAAAAATATTCACCTCTGGTAATACGGTTAGCCATGTATTTCTTTTATTGGATCCTGATATAATCTGGAATTCCTGCAATAGAAATGATGTGCAATGGGGTACCGCTCTGCAGAAGGGCTTATTCACATTTGTTTCTGATCATCCGGATACCGCTTTTGAAATCCTGCTACCTTACCCCTCTCTGACATATCTGCTGAATATGGATGAAGCTGCCTTAGAAGATATCCTGGCAGTCTATTCAAATTTTATTGAAGACACATATGTATATTCAAATATCTGTACTTTTTATACAGGATTTGAAAAATGGCTGCTTGTCAATCCTGATAATTATATCTCTGATTTTGTCGTAAATGATGCCATTGCCAAAAAAATCCACCTCACATGTTTTTGTGATAAAATCAATCAGATCACTTCCATTAATGCCCCCATTCTTTTTGATATACTGCGGGAACAAGTCATCGCAGAACGTACTTCTCCTGCCGTTTATCCTGATTTATCCAACTGCTGCCTTGTCTTTTTTGGTGACAGCATTATGGCCTATGGCGAGGGCACCATCTCCACTCCTGGTTACATTACAGGATTTTCCCATGCTGTCACATATAACTATGCTATTGGTGGTACGGCTGCCAGCGCTCCTTCTTCGGATACTGATGATTTCCCCAATTTCCTTCCCCGTTTTTTTTCGGAATACTGCACAGAAAAAAACGGAGTTTACCATTTCTCCCCGGATGGCGGCGATATATCAGATAAAAAACTCTATTTTCTCATAAATTATGGGGCAAATGATTATTTTAACGGAGCTGCCGTAGAAAATCCCGAGGATCCCTATGATACCACTACTTATATGGGTGGTTTGCGAAGTTGCTTAAAAGAATGCATGACTGCTTTTCCCGATGCGGAATTTATTATTATGACTCCCGGCTACACCAGCTATTTTTCAAACGGCACAGAACAAAACAGTGATAACGGCGGTATTCTTACGGACTATGTAGAAGCGGCAATCCTTGTGGCAGAAGAATTGGATATTTACTACATGAATAATTATCATGACCTTGGCGTTGATAGTTCCAATGTTTCTGACTACACAGCCGACGGCTGCCACCCCAACGAAAACGGTCGAATACTGATGGCTGAACATATCATTGATTTTATAGACAATTTGTGAATATATCTCCTGCCCCCTTGACTTTCCTCTCCAAACTTAATATACTGTTCTGACAGTCAGATTCTCCGCCGAAAGCGGCGGGGAATTTTTTCGCAATTTTCACTGTCAGAGGAGAAAGTCGAGATGAAAAATTTCAGGCAGAAATACTTCGGCGACGCCGCTTTTTATAAGATGGTATTTGTGATTGCTGTCCCAATCATGATTCAGAACGGTATCACAAACTTTGTAAACATGCTGGACAATATTATGATCGGTCAGATCGGCACGGAGGCCATGTCCGGTGTTTCCATTGTCAACCAGATCCTGTTTGTCTATAACCTCTGCCTGTTCGGAGCAGTTTCCGGCGCCGGCATCTTTACGGCGCAGTACTACGGGCAGAAAAATACAGACGGTATCCGCCATACTGTCCGCTTCAAACTGTGGGCCGTGATCTTCATTACGATCCTCACTGTTTTGTTGTGCATTTTCTCCGGTCAGTTTTTAATCAACATTTATCTGACCGGAGAAGGCAGTGCTGCCAGCATTCAGATGACAATGGCAAGCGGCAGGGAGTATATGCTGTTTATGTTGGCCGGTCTTCCTTTCTTTATGATAACCCAGGTCTATGGCAGCACTTTAAGAGAATGCGGCCAGACGATCCTGCCCATGAAAGCAGGCGTCGCCGCTATCTGTATTAATCTTATTTTTAATTACCTTCTGATCTATGGAAAGTTCGGCTTTCCAATGTTAGGAGTAAAGGGCGCCGCCATCGCCACCGTCCTCTCCAGAATGATCGAGGCTGCTATTATTGTTATTTCCGTGCACAGAGATACGGAAAAAAATCCTTTTGTTATCGACCTGTATCGGAGTATGACCATTCCCCGGGATGTGATCAGGCGGATTGCCATTAAAGGAACTCCTCTTCTGCTAAACGAAACGCTCTGGTCGGCGGGTATGGCCACCCTGGCCGGATGCTACTCCTTAAAAGGGTTACATGTAGTGGCTGCTCTCAATATTTCCAACACGCTCTGCAATCTGTTCCATATCTCCTTCATCGCCATGGGTGATGCCGTCGCGATCATCGTGGGACAGATATTAGGCACAGGGGATATGAAAAAGGCAAAGGAGACCGATACAAAAATCATCGTATTTTCCGTGCTGTTATGTACTTTTGTTGCGGCGTTTATGTTCCTCATCGCCCCCGTGTTCCCTGATTTTTATAAAACCACGGAAGATGTAAAACAGTTAGCAGTGAAACTGATCATGATCTCCGCCCTGTTTATCCCGCAACATGCGCTGCTGAACACTTTGTATTTCACACTCCGCGCCGGTGGCAAAACGCTGATCGCCTTCTTTTTTGACAGCGTTTTTATCTGGTGTGTCAGTGTGGTGCTCGCCTTCGCTCTTGCGAAATGCACGCCGCTTAATATCCTGTGGATATATTTCTTCGTGCAGCTCGCTGACGGCGTGAAGGCGGTTATCGGGGTTATTCTTGTAAAGAAGGGGGTTTGGCTGCATAATATTGTGGAGTAGGAATTTCCTTCCCTGCCGAAGTTCAGATCCTCTCATTTCCCTTCCGGCAGCTGCACCGTCACATACCCCCGTTATGGAACAGCAGTCCCCGCCCCATCGGCGGATATTCACACTGCGTTCTGACCGGGAAGATATTTAAAATTCCCCGTTCCACATCGTTCAGCAGATAAACTCTGTTGTCCTTAAGCTCCACTATATACAATTATTCAACACTGTACCCGGCGTTCACAAATTGTTCATATTCCATTCAAAGAAACTTAATTTGAAAATCATTTTTTAGACAAATCTACAGTCTATACTAAGATCATAAGATAACAACAGGAACTTCACAGAAGATTCCGATCCGGACTTTTAAAATGACCTTATCGTAATAATTTAAATAACTTTTTCATAATAAATGCCAGGTAAGGGAAACCTTATCTGGCATCCTCCCTTTCTTGGACATATTTCCCTGCATCCTGTCATATAATTCCTTAACATATGTTTTTCTGCTTGCTTTTTCTTCATTTTACTGCTAAACTCGTATTTGTCAGTTGTTCACAAAGGTGTGAACCCGAGAAACTGACATTTATTTTAATACCATTTTCACGGAATGATAATCTTCGGATTATCTCTTTTATTTTATGCGCAGACCCGCAAAAGAAGTCGTCCTGTCTATGTGCATGTATATGAGGAGGGATCTATCTATGTTATTGTTAAAAGAACTAAGCAGCACGCTCCGGCCCATCGTAGAAGCTATTGCTGACGTCAACGGTGTTGTCAACGGTTTTGTCTGGGGTTCCTTTGGAATTGGGCTCCTGCTGGCTGCGGGCATTCTGATGACGCTTGTGAACAGAGGATTTCAGTTCACCCATATCAGTCATTGGTTTAAAAACACAATCGGCGCCATTTTCTCAGACAGGCATGTCACCGCACACACTGAGAAAGATGATAAATCCATCTCCCAATTTCAGAGTCTCTGTACAGCGCTGGCTGCAACCATCGGCACCGGCAATATCGTCGGAATCGCCACAGCCATTATTTCGGGCGGCCCCGGCGCTATTTTCTGGATGTGGGTGATGGCCATTTTCGGCATGATGACAAATTATTCAGAAAATGTACTGGGTATTTATTACCGACGCAAAAATGAAAAAGGTGAATGGTCCGGCGGCGCTATGTACTATCTAAGAGACGGTCTCGGTTCCAAAAAAGGCTGCCGGACGATCGGCCTTACTCTCGCACTGCTTTTCAGCTGCTTCTGCCTGCTGGCCAGTTTCGGGATCGGCAATATGAGCCAGGTAAACTCCATTGCCGGCAACATGAAATCCGCCTTTGGCATTCCAACCAAAGCTACCGGCATTGCCATAGTCTTTATCTCTGCCTTCGTCATTTTAGGCGGATTGAAAAGGGTTGCCGCTGTCACGGAGAAGCTTGTTCCGTTTATGGCCATCCTCTATATTATAGGTGCTCTCATTATCTGTATCGCAAACATTGATCAGTTTGGCGCCGTATTTAATGCTATTTTTAAAGGCGCCTTTGCTGTAAAAGCAGCAGGTGGCGGTGTGATCGGTTACGGCGTCAGTCGCGCCATCACATGGGGATTTAAGCGGGGTGCCTTTTCCAACGAGGCCGGTCTCGGTTCCTCCGTTATGGTACATTCAAGTTCCAATATTAAGGAACCTGTCCGTCAGGGAATGTGGAGTATCTTTGAAGTATTCGCAGATACTATCGTCGTCTGTACTTTAACCGCTTTCTGCATCCTCTCTTCGGACCTCGTGGATCTGGAAACAGGTCAGATGCTTACCGATATAGAAGGCTCCGGTCTTGTCGGTCAGGCTTTCGCTGGTGTTTTTGGTTCCATCGGCCCGAAATTTATCGCCATTGCGATCCTGCTGTTTGCCTACTCCACCGTGCTCGGCTGGAGCCACTATGGCGCAAAAGCCTTTGAATTCCTGTTCGGCGTCAAAACAACCATTATCTATAAAGTGCTGTTCGTCGTCATGACATACTTCGGCTGTACCGCAAGTCTAAGCCTTGCCTGGGATCTCTCCGATACCTTTAACGGCCTGATGATGATCCCAAACCTGATCGGTGTCCTGGCCCTCTCAGGGACCGTACGAAAGATCACAAACAACTACATACGTCGTACCCTCCATGGCTCGAAGGAGGAACCAATGTACTCTGCCTTTGAAGATATCCAGCGCGAGCAGTGCCTCCGTCCTTAACACCTGAGATATCCCCACCACTTTTACCAGAATAAGAAAAAACGGCCAAATGGCCGTTTTTTCTTATCTCATAATGCATTTCACCAGACTCGCGTTAAGCCTTTCCATTACATCCCAGCACATCCACCAGTTTATGGCGAACCAGTTCCTTAATGTTAGCACGAGCGGGTTTCAGATATTCACGAGGATCAAACTTATCCGGATGCTCTGCGAAGAACTGACGAATCGTACCTGTCATAGCCAGACGCAGATCAGAATCAATATTGATCTTACATACTGCAGAACGGGCTGCCTCACGAAGCTGATCTTCCGGAACGCCGATAGCGCCTGGCATAGCTCCGCCGAATTTATTGATCATCTCAACATATTCCTGCGGAACAGAAGAAGATCCATGCAAAACAATAGGGAATCCCGGAATCATCTTTTCACATTCGTGCAGAACGTCAAAACGAAGCTGAGGTTTTGTACCGGGTTTGAACTTATATGCGCCATGGCTTGTACCGATCGCAATAGCAAGAGAATCACAGCCTGTCTTCTCAACAAACTCTGCTACTTCTTCGGGGCGTGTGTAAGAAGAATCTTCCGCAGATACTTTCACATCATCTTCCACACCTGCCAGTGTGCCAAGCTCAGCCTCTACTACCACGCCGTGAGCATGCGCATATTCTACCACCTTCTTTGTGATCTCAACATTCTCTTCGAAAGGTTTGGAAGAAGCATCGATCATAACGGAAGTAAATCCACCGTCGATACAGGACTTACATGTCTCAAAATCCGGACCATGATCCAGATGCAGTGCAACAGGCAGCTCCGGATTACACATAATAGCTGCTTCCACCAGCTTCACAAGGTAGTTATGGTTTGCATAAGCACGGGCACCTTTGGAAACCTGCAGAATAACCGGAGCCTTTTCCTCAGCACAAGCCTCTGTGATACCCTGAACGATTTCCATGTTGTTCACATTGAAAGCACCTATGGCATAACCGCCCTTATACGCTTTCTCGAACATTTCTTTTGTTGTTACTAATGGCATATCCTTGTACCTCCATTTAATATTTTTATTTTATATGATAACCGATAACCCTTTCTGAAAAATGGTATTCATTTTTCAGATGAGTCTTCGGCTATTTTTCGTATTATTCCTGACCGCTTAAAAACTTTTCAATGCTTGAAATTGCCTCTTCCTCATCCTTTCCGTCTGCAATCACATTTATTTCTTCTCCGATGTTAAGCCCGAGACTCATCATACCCATAATACTTTTTGCATTTACCCTCTTTCCCTTTGTTTCAATATACACTGTACTCTCGTGCTGGCTTGCTATTTGCACGAGAACTGCGACGGGCCGGGCTTCTAGCCCATTCTTTAACTGAATCTCCATAGATTTTTCCAACATAACTTTTCTCCTCTCACTACTTTCTGATGCTATCCGCAATCAAACTCAACTTTCTCAATCTATGATTCACTCCGGACTTCCCCACCGGAGACGCCAACATATCCCCCAGTTCCTGCAGTGTTGCCTCCTGATTCTCCAACCGTAGCCTGGCAATCTCCTGCAGATGCTCCGGCAGCTTATTTAAGCCCCAGGTCTCTTCTATCAGCATGATATCTTTTACCTGTCCCGCCGCCGCATTCACAGTTTTTCTGATATTAGCAGTCTCACAGTTTACTTTTCTATTGACAGAATTTCTTACTTCCTTTACAATCCTCTGATTCTCAAAATCCATCAGAGATACATGTGCCCCCATAATATTCAACATATCACAGATGGCAGCCCCTTCTTTCACATATACTACATAATATTTCTTTCTCAGAGCAATTTTTGCCGGAATATCAAAACTCTCTATCAATTCCTGTAAAAGATGCGCTTTTTCTTCCCTGACACAATCAAATTCCAGATGATAACTTTTCCCTGGATTACTCATGGAACCTATGCAAAGGTATGCCCCCCGCAAAAAGGCTCTTCTGCAGCACTGCCGCTCAAGCATCCCCTTCAGATCCGGTATCAGGTGCTCTCTCTCAAATTCCACCGGAAGCGTTAACACGCCCTTTTCTACATCAACTTTTATACTAATATTTTTTTTGCATAATGTAAAGGCTTTTTGTCTTACAAAATCATTCTCTGTGCTCAAAAATACCCTTATTTCTCCTTTTTCCGGCAAAAAATCAATATTGTCGGATTTTGTACGCTGTCTGCCGCCAAATATAATGATTGCTGCCAGTTCCGCATCCATACAATGTCCTGAGGATGCGTATTGCTTTAATAATTCCTCTTTTACATCTCTCGAAAACGACAATCTACTACCTCACACTCTGTACCTCTACATCTCTGTGGCTCAGTTTCAGGCCATAGCTCCCCTTATCTCTCATACGCTCATAGAGCTTATTGGCCAATGTCACACTGCGGTGCTTTCCGCCGGTACAGCCTATTCCGATCACAAGCTGATATTTTCCCTCCCTGATATAATTTGGAATCAGAAAATTCAGCATATCTGTCAGCTTATCCAAAAATTCATGGCTCTCCTGATAGTCCATCACAAAATCCTGTACTTCATTTTCATTCCCCGTATGCTGCTTTAATTCTTCAACATAAAACGGATTGGGTAAAAAACGTACATCAAAAACGAGATCGGCATCTGCCGGAATCCCATACTTAAATCCAAAAGACACAATATTTACCATAAGGCTGTTATATTCTTCATTCTGAATAAAAATACGTTCTAATTCCGCCTTTAAATCCCTGGTCAGCAGATTTGAGGTATCTATCACATAATCTGCCTTTTCTCTGGTTTTTCGCAGTATTTCTCTTTCTCTCTGAATCCCCGCTTCGATTCGCTCACCGGAAAGTGAGAGTGGATGCCTCCTCCTTGTCTCTTTATACCGCTTTAAAAGTACTCTCTCCCCGGCATCCAGAAAAAGCACCTCATACACAAAGCCGCTCTGTCTTAACTTGTCCAGAATTGTCTCCGCCTCATGAAAAGACTGACCGCTGCGTACATCCAGACCCAGTGCAACTTTGGATGCTTCCGAAGCAGGGGACGAGATCATCTCCACAAACATTCCCACAAGAGATACCGGCAGGTTATCCACACAATAGAATCCTGCATCCTCTAACATTTTCAGCGCTGTACTTTTTCCACCGCCGCTCATGCCCGTCACTACCACAAATCTCATACTCTGTTCCTCTTGTGCTATTTTCTGTCATAAAACAGCATACACTTCCGTATTCCCTCTGTAAAAAGCCTCGAAACCCTCCCCGGTCACCTGGCTTTTTTACTCTAAACAGATAATCTCCGGCTCCAGTTCCACACCGGACTGTTCTTTTACCCTGTCCTGCACCTTTTTCATGAGCTGTCGAACATCTGCCGCTGTTGCGCCACCTTTATTGATAATAAATCCACAGTGCTTTTCCGACACCTGAGCGCCGCCGACACACAGGCCTTTCAGGCCCGCATCCATAATCAGCTTTCCCGCAAAATGCCCCTCTGGTCTTTTAAACGTGCTCCCCGCACTGGGATACTCCAGGGGCTGCTTTGCCCGTCTTCTCCCAGTAAGATCATTCATCTTCATTGAAATTTCTTCGGGACTGCCATCTGAAAGACAAAATTCCACTTCTGCTACTACAATTTTTTCCTGTTTCAAAATACTCTTACGATAGCCGAAATCCAATTCTTTATTAAAAAGCTTTACTTCGTCCCCATCCGAAGTAAATCCAGTTACCATACTCACTACCTGGCTCATCTCTCCCCCGTAGGCTCCCGCATTCATCACTGCAGCTCCTCCCACGGATCCTGGAATACCAAAAGCAAATTCAAGTCCTGTCAGAGAATTCTGCTGTGCTGTCAACGCTGCCCTGCCAAGCAGCGCCCCGGCCTGAGCCCTTACCTTTTCCCCAACAACACCAATTTTGTCAAACCCTTCCCCAATATGAAGAATGGCTCCATCATAACCACCGTCACTGACTAACAGATTACTGCCATTCCCCACTATAAAATATTTTGTACCGCTTTCCTGAAAAAATGTAAGCAATTTTTGAATCTCCGAAGCAGTCCTGATCTCCAGAAACAACTCCGCTGGCCCGCCTACCCGAAAAGTCGTATGGCGGCTCATAGGCTCCCGTCTCAGGATCTGCCCGGCTGGCAAAATCTGTTCTATTTCTTTTATGATTTCCCCTCTCAAATCAAATCCCCCTCCGTCCCGGCATTCCCCTCAGGCGGCAGCGCAGTAATTTTTAATTTACATCATATCCAATACCAGTTTTGCGGAGCCGTATATTCCGGCATCATTTCCCAGAGTGGCCAAAACAAACTTTGCACCTTTTGCCCCTGGAAATACATACTTTTCAAAGGACGGGCGAATATACTCAAACAGGATATCTCCCGCTTTGGACACACCACCGCCTACCACAAAAGCCGCAGGATTCAACACGCTCGCTATCATAGCAAATCCCTTGCCAAGTATTTCACCAAACTCTCCTGCAATATCTTTTGCCACAGCATCACCGCTTCTGACAGCATCAAAAACCGCTTTTGCTGTTATCTCTCCATCCCGCAGCGTACTGGGCTTATCTGTCCTTTCCAGATTCCTCTTTGCCAGCCGTACTATGCCCGTCGCGGAACCATACTGCTCAAGACACCCTTTACAGCCACAGTTACACGCCTCCGGTTCGTCATCCATCACATGCATATGTCCGATCTCACCGCCTGCCCCATCCGCACCTGTCACCAGACGGCCATCCACGATTATGCCACCGCCGATACCTGTTCCCAGAGTCACAAGCACCAGAGAATCATATCCCTGGCCGCCGCCTTTCCACATCTCGCCGAGTGCTGCCACATTGGCGTCGTTTCCTGCCACAGTTGGAATACCGCACAGTTTTTCCATGGTTTCTTTCACAGGAGTTACACCCCATCCCAGATTTACAGCTTTATTCACCACTCCCGCCGCATCTACCGGTCCGGGTACAGCCATACCAATTCCTGCAATATCTTCTTTTATATATCGATTCTCTGCAATTTTCTGATTGATACTATCCGCAATATCCGGCAGAATATGCTCACCGGCATTTTCTGTTCTGGTAGGAATTTCCCATTTGTCAACTACCATTCCCGCCATATCAAAAAGTCCCATTTTTACGCTTGTTCCGCCTACATCTGCTCCAAATATGTACTTGCCCATTCTTTTGTCCCTTTCTTCTTAGATATACATGTAAATACTGCCCTGATAAACATCCACGCCCGTGGGACACCAATCTCTTTCTGCCGCTCACTCCGATTCCAGGCCATCTTAAATCAGTTATCTTCCCTCTTCTGCGCCAGGTTTCGTTGTACACGATTGTACAGTTCCTGGGCCGCATTGTATCCCATTTTCTTCTGACGATGGTTCACTGCCGCCGCCTCACAGATGATTGCAAGATTTCTGCCCGGCCTGATCGGAATATTATGACATACTATCTTATTCCCCAGATACTCCGTATATTCCTCCTGGAGTCCGAGCCTGTCATATTCTTTATCTTTATCCCAGTCTTCCAGCTTAATTACAAGATCAATGTTCTGTGTCTCTCTGACACAAGACACACCGAACAGAGTTTTCACATCCACAATACCAATTCCGCGAAGTTCAATAAAATGTTTTGTGATATCCGGTGCAGAACCAATTAACGTCTCCTCGCTTACCTTCCGAAGTTCCACAACATCATCTGTCACAAGACGATGCCCACGCTTAATTAATTCAAGTGCCGCCTCGGATTTACCTATGCCGCTCTCACCTGTAATGAGCACACCCTCACCGTATACATCTACAAGTACGCCATGTACCGAAATACAGGGCGCAAGCTTTACATTCAGCCACCGGATAATCTCCGCCATAAATGCGGAAGTCGCCTTCTTTGTATTTAATACTGGAACCCCTTTCTTAGTGGCAATTTCCAAAAAGATTGCATCCGGCACCAGTTCTCTGCAAAATACAAACCCCGGACAGCCATCCTGAATCAGACCATCATATATCTCTTTCTTTTTTTCGTCGGTCATGCTCATCATATAGCTGTATTCCACAAACCCCATAACCTGCAGGCGAGTGGTCGCAAAATGCTCCAGATAACCCGCTAACTGCAGCGCAGGCCTGTTGATATCCGGCTGTGATATCTTCACATTCGTAATATCAATCTCCGGTGTCAGATTTTCCAGCTTCATCTTTTCAATTACTTTTGTCAGACGGATGCTTGCCATAATTGTTTGTCTCCTTCTCCCCAATATGCTTATGCGCTTTTTCTTTTATCATATCATAATATGCTGGAAAATAACAGAAAAAATTCACCTGCTTCCTGTCCTGTCAGAAGAACTATCCGATTACTGACTGCCGTCGTTTTCTATTGGTTTTGTCTTCTCTTCCTCCGGGTGGAAAAATCGGTAAATACCTTCTGCAATATTTCCGGGTATCTCCGGAATTTCAGCAAACTGTTCCGTTGTTGCCGCCTTCATCTCTTCCATGGATTTGAATCGACGCATCAGCGCCTTTCGGCGGGCCTCCCCCACACCCGGAATATCTTCCAGAACGGATTTCACCTGGGTTTTACTCCGCAGGGAACGGTGATACTCTATCGCAAATCTGTGGGCTTCATCCTGAATCCTCGTGATCAGTTTAAAACCTTCCGAATGCTTATCAATAGGAATCTCCTCGTTATGAAAATAAAGCCCTCTTGTGCGGTGATTATCATCTTTGACCATACCACAGACAGGAATATCTATCTGTAGTTCCTTTAACACTTCTAGGGCAATATTCACCTGGCCCTTACCACCATCCATTAACAGCAGATCCGGGAACTTTGTAAAAGAACCATACTCTGCATCCATCTTTTTTGCCGAAAGCTCTTCCCGCTCTTCCATACCATGCACAAATCTTCTGGTCAGCACTTCTTTCATGCAGGCGTAATCATCCGGGCCACTGACTGTCCTGATCTTGAACTTCCGATAATCACTGCGCTTGGGTTTTCCTTTTTCATAGACCACCATGGAACCCACATTCTCAAATCCACTGATATTAGAGATATCAAAAGCTTCCATCCTGCTGATATGTTCCAGATGCAAAAGCGCCGCAATCTCTCTCACGGCTCCAATGGTACGTCCCTCTTCCCGCCTGATCTTCTCTTTGTCTTTAGACAGGATCAGCGCTGCATTCTGGGCTGCCAGTTCCACAAGTTTCTCCTTCGTGCCTTTCATGGGTACACGGAGATAGACCCTGCTGCCCCGTTTGCCGCTAAGCCACTGCTCCAGCACTTCCATATCTTCCACGGCTTCCTGCAATATCAGTTCTCTCGGTAAAAACGGGGTACCTGCATAAAACTGCTGGATAAACTGTTGCAGAATATCTCTGCGAAGCAAACCTGACACATTTGTCATATAATAGTGCTCCCGCCCGATTAGTTTGCCGCCCCTGATAAAAAATACCTGTATGACCGCATCCTGCTCATCCTGTGCCATAGCGATAATATCTTTATCCTCCCCGTCACTATGGGTAATTTTCTGCCTCTGAGCAACACTTTTCACGCTTTCAAACAGGTCTCTGTAGCGGATCGCCTCCTCAAAATTCAGCTCCTCCGACGCCTCCTGCATTTTCTTTTCCAGGTCTTTCAGTATCATATTATAGTTGCCGCCAAGAAAATCCAGTGCCTGATCCACCCGCCCCCTGTATTCCTCTCTGTCTATATACCCCTGACAGGGTGCAAGGCACTGACCAATATGGTGATTCAGACATGGACGTTCCTCACCGATATCCCGCGGCAGCACCCTGTTGCAGGTACGCAGCTTAAACAGTTTATTGAGCAGTTCTATCGTATCCTTAACTGCCCCCGCGCTGGTATATGGGCCAAAGTACCGGGATCTGTCCTTTTTCATTTCTCTCGAAAACAATACCCGCGGAAACTCTTCTCCCACCGTCACTTTGATAAACGGATAAGTTTTATCATCTTTCAGCAGCGTATTATATTTTGGGCTGTTCTCTTTGATCAGATTGTTTTCCAGTACCAGTGCTTCCAGCTCGGAATCCGTCACAATATACTCAAACCGTGCGATCTGCTTTACCATCTTCTCGATCTGCGGCCCTCTCCCGTGGATCTTCCTGAAATAGGAGCGCACTCTGTTGTGCAGGTTCACCGCTTTCCCCACATAGAGGATCGTGTCCACTTCATCGTGCATAATGTATACGCCGGGTTTTGCCGGGAGTTTTTTTAATTCTTCTTCTATGTCAAACATGGTTTTTCTCCTGATATTTTTCATTATATGATATAACAGGTAAAATAACAATGGGGGCGGAGGAATACATGATAAAACGGGCTGATCGCTGATGATCAACCCGTTTTTTACAGTCCTTTATGTCTCTATGCTTTCCTTTACAATACCCAGCTTTGTATTTCCGGAATTTTCGCAGTCCCTTCCATGCCGTATATTTTTATACCCGTCGCATCCTTCGGCACATAGACTGTATTTGTCATACATGTCCTGTAGTGATCGGTAAAAATTTCTATGGAGGAGGAATCGATGAACAAATGTATTTTACAGGTATCTTCCATAACGGAGCGGAACGGCGCCTTTCTTTTGCATTTTATGCGATCCAGCGTACTGCTCCTGTCAAATTCTATTTCCCCCCGGGTGAGATTAAAATTCACCAGCGCCTTTTCTTTTCCATCGCTTTTTAATTCCAGCCGCACCGTCTTCGCCGTAGTCTTTTTCAGATCAAGTTCCATAATGATCTCGCAATGGGCATTGTCGCCTGTCTCAACAGAAATTCCCTCTTCCCCCACAGTGATATCTTTTTGTACCAGCTCACCGGAACGATATTTTTGCAGTTCTTCTATCGGCATAAAAGATAAATTTCCTTCCCTGTCCATTCTGACTTCTCTGGGGATTGCCATTGCGCCGCACCAGCCAAGCGCTGTGGTATAGTACTTTCCATCACACCATGGCATCCAGTCCCAGCTGTTCATCCAGCCTATAATAATTTTTCTTCCCTTTTTGTCCGTGATAACCTGGGGCGCATAATAGTCCATCCCCCAGTCGATCTCTCCATAATTATTCCAGAAAAATTTTCCGGCAGGATAATCGAAATCTCCGGTCAGATAGACGGATTTTCTATGGTTTAATCCGTGAGGCGAAGTAAACAGTACTCTTTTTTCTCCTAATTGAAAAAAGTTGGGGCATTCGCATACCGTACCCAGTTCTCCTAAACTCTCTGTCATCGTATTGACAAATTTCCAGTTTTTTAGATCTTCCGAGCGATACAGAAGCGTCTGTGCAAAATTGTCTTTTGTGGAACCGATCACCATATTCCACTCTCCATTTTCGCGCCAGATACAAGGGTCCCTGAAATCTTTTTTGTCTGCGCTGCAAAGCGTCTCTGCCAGGATCGGATTATCATCTGTTTTTTCAAAATAAATCCCGTCTTCGCTGACTGCCATGCACTGCCCCTGCTGTCTCTCATTCCGTTCGTCCAGTCCCGTGTACATAATATACATTTTATCTTCCAGTTCCAGTGCACACCCCGACCAGCATCCCGCTTTGTCATACGCATCCACAGGCGCCAGCACGATCGGAAGGTACTCCCAGTCCACCAGATTTTCGCTGATTGCATGTCCCCAATATGCCCTGTAATCTCCTGGCTCCGCCATATACGGATTATGCTGGTAGAAAAGGTGATACTTTCCCCGAAAAACAGAGAATCCGTTGGGGTCATTACACCACCCGGCCGGTACTTCAAAGTGATACTTCTGCCGCAGCGGATGATCTTTTATCTTCTCGTGCTGTTCCATGACATGAGCGGTGGCTCTTTTCGTCTCTTCAAAATTTTTACTGTTATTCTCCATTTTTTGGTCCTTTCTTATCCTTTTATTCCTGATTGAGCAATACCCTGTACATAATATTTCTGGAAGAAAATAAACATAACAACAACCGGAAGCGTACTGAGCGTCAGCGCTGCAAATATAGGTCCGTAATGGACCGGCGGCGCCGTAAACAGCGTTTGCAGGCCGAGCTGTACGGTTTTTGTCTTGTCGTCAGTCACCAGTACCGGCCACAGGAAGTCTCCCCAATGCTCGATGAACTGCAAAATCAGAACCGTAGCATAGACGGGGAATGACAGCGGCAGCACGATTTTAAAGAATGCCCTCAACGGGGAAGCCCCATCAATATATGCCGCCTCCAGCAAAGAATCCGGAATATCCACAAAAAACTGCCGAAACAGGAATATACTAAAACAGTTCGCCGTAAACGGTGCTATCAGGGCGAAAAAAGTATTGAGCATCTTAAATTTAAATATCATAAAATACAGCGGCAATATAATACTTTCCAACGGAATAATGATCAATGCCACTATCATGCTGAACAGAAAATCTCTTCCCCGAAACTGCAGTTTAGCGAGCGCAAATCCGCACATGGAGTTGACGATTAATCCCACAAAAATCGTGATCGAAACATAGTAAATACTATTCCACATTGTTCTCACGATCTCGCCTTTTTCCAAAATAGTCCGATAGTTGTCAAAACTGCCGTCGATGGGAAGAAAAGCCTTTACGGAAGTCATATCCGCAAAAATATTTATCTCCGGTTTTACAGATGACACCACCATCCAGACAAGCGGTGCCAAAAATATAACCGCAAGTATTATATTAAACGTGTATCTGATAATCTTTTCCAGTATTCTGCTTCTTTTAAGTCCCATTTTTGCCTCCTCAATCCCGCTCGATCAAAAGCCGCTTCAAGATCATGGAAGCGAAAACCACGATCAGGAAGAAAACCACCGCCATTGCCGACGCATATCCCGCCTTTTTATACTGAAAACCCTGCTGATATATATAATATACCAATGTTCTCGTGCTGTTCTGCGGCCCGCCGAAGGTCATAATATACGGCTGCGTAAATACCTTAAACGCCTGAATCGTCACATAAACCACAATGAAGGAAATCACATTTCTCAATCCCGGCAGCGTAATATAGAAAAATTTTTTCACCGAATTCGCTCCGTCGATCGCCGCCGCCTCATAGAGTTCCTGCGATATACCGTTCAGGCCTGCTATAAAGATGATCATCTGATACCCTACTCCCTGCCAGATCGACATCAGCAAGATGGAATTCATTGCCTGGTCAGCGCTTCTTAAAAAACGCTGACTGGGCAATCCCAATGTATTTAATATCGCATTGAACAAACCATCATTCGGGTTGTATAAACAAACCCATAAGATAGACACTACTGTCAAAGAAGAAATGACCGGGGCAAAATAAGCTGTTCTGAAAAAAGTTCTGCCGAAGCTTTTTTTGTTTACCAAAACGGCCAGTCCAAGAGCGATCACCGCTTCTACCGGCACGATTACCACGGTAAAATAAAATGTATTTTTTAAACATTTCCAGAATAACTCATCTGAAACCAGTGTAATATAATTATCGATCCCTACGATCTCCATTTTATCCGGTGTCAGAACATAAAAATCAGTAAAGCTGAATCCCAACGCCATAAAAGCCGGTATGATCAGGAATAACAACAGCAGAAACATCGCCGGAGCTATAAATACATATGCCATTCTCCGCTGCCTTTTGGAAAAATCAGATTTTCCTTTTTTCATCACTGTTTTACCCATATCAAAAATCCTCTCCGCCACTTAATTTGCATAAGTTGCTTCCCACTCCTGATCAAATGAAACCGCAATATCATCGAGAGCCTCTTTTACATCCGCCCCAAGCAAAATGTCGTAAAATGCCTCAGAGAATTTCTGCGTATAGATCGGATAGTTCGGAGTCGCCGGACGTGCCTTTCCTTCCCCAAACAAAGTGTCTTTAATGATTTTGTTGGGGCCGTCATCATAAATATCCAGCAGTTCATATGCGGAATATCTAACAGGCGGATAAGCCGGGCCGTCTACTGCAAAGCTGGCGCAGGCTTCCGGCGATGACAGATAGTGAATAAATTCCATTGCTGCTTCCACGTTCTGGCAATTCGGTGTCACACCTACTGTCCAGCCTCCCGTAGTGCTTCCCGCATAGGCTTCCTGTTGCGGAATATAGGTAACTCCCCAGTTAAAATCAACCTCTTCCAGCGTCGGCATAATCCATGCGCCCGCCAATTTCGTAGCGCAGTTTCCTTCCTGGAACTCAGTGGCCGTAGGATCCACATTGATCAGGCCCTCATCTGCAAATTTCTGAAGATACTCACCGGTCTCAACAGCTTTCTCCGAGTTGATATACCCGTCTGCCTTGCTGCCGTCAGAGGATAACAGTTCCGCGCCATTGGCGATCAGGAATGGCTGGAACGCTACAATGATCCACTCGCCGCTCTTTTCCTGAATAAAGTTTCCACCATAAACGCCGTCTTTCGTCAGTTTTCTGCAGACTTCATAATATTCATCCCATGTCCATGCATCCTCGATCTTTTCAGGGGCAGTAATTCCGGCTTCATCCAGCATATCCTTGTTATAGTAGATATTGATGATGCCCTCTCCCATACCTACCGCATAGAAATGTCCGTTGTAAGTTCCCTGTTCTACTGTGGAAGGAAGAAAATCCGCCATCTCCTCCTCTGTAAAATAATCCTCGATCGGTATAAACATATTGGAATATGCATAACTTGCCACATTCGGACCATCCGCCATCAGAATATCCGGAAGGCTGTTTGTCGCCGCCGCCGCACTGACTTTATCTTCATAAGCAAAAGATTCTCCCCGCGTATTTGCTGTTTCCAGTATTTTTATTTCCCCTTCATGTTCCTCGTTAAATTTCTGAACCATCATGGCATACCAGTTAGCTTCTGATTCCTGGCTGATAGGATACCAGAAAGAAAGTTCTACGGCCGCTTCTCCGACCTCCTGCCCCTCTGACGCTTCAGATTCTTCTGAAAGTTCTCCGGAATTTTCCGACTGAATTGTATCCCCCTGCGTATTTCCGCATCCCCACAAAACCGTAGCCAACATGGTTGCTGCCAGTAAACTGCTTATGATTCTCTTTTTCATAGAATTTCCTCTCCTTCTCGTGAATTTGCTGATGTATACGTATACATTTTTGCTGATGAAACTCCTCCTTTCTCTCTTAAATATACTATTTTCCAAATGTATACGTATACATTTTCAGGCAAAAAATAATTTTTAGCATTTAACTTTACTAAAATGACAAAAAATAGTATAATTTATAGTTAGATATTACCATTTCTGTTATTTTTTGTCAATATGTTTTGTATATATTGTCATGGAACTCGTAACAGTTCGTTGCATGATAACAATTCAGGCATACACCTGTTATCTGAGTTTCCCGGTATTATCTAAAATACATAAGTTAGGGTGATATAATTTGGTGACAAGTAGAGATGTAGCAAAATTAGCCGGCGTTTCCGTTGCAACGGTATCGCGGGTATATGCCAACAGCAACGTCGTAACTGACAGTACTGCAAAAAAAGTGCTTGATGCCGCCAGTCAGCTGGGCTATATTCCAAATACTGTGGCTCGAAGTTTAAAATCCAATCGCTCCAAAACCATCGGCCTCGTTATAACCAACATTTTTAATCCGGTCTTTTATCAGGTTGCTTCCATTATGACTGCCGAATTGGAAAAATATGATTATAAGGTTATTTTGTCATTTAACAGTACTTATGAACGCAGCCTTCTGAAAAATCTGCAGACGCTTCTGGCCGCGCGTACGGAAGCAATAGCTTTCACTCCATTGTTTGAGGACTCTGCTGTTTTTGATCTGCTCAATACATCCGGTGTTTATCCTCTACAGATTTTAGGTAATGCATACTCTCAGTTTGATTCTGTGATGTGTGACGACTACGGCGCTACATGCCGGCTCACACAATACCTGATCGACCGGGGCCATCACAATATCATGCTTATCTGTCCTACAGAAGACCGAAAAGAGGGGCTACTTCACACATTAGCTGCCAATGCAATTGTCGTCACTGAGGGAAACTATATATCTCCGCTTCCCGCAGAGTATTCATCTGCTATTATTGAGCGGGCAATCATAAAGTACAGGCCCAGCGCAATTATTGCAGTTACACAGGATGTTCTGACTTCCCTGATGATCGTTTTAAAAAATCTTCACTACAGGATACCAGACGATATCAGTGTTGTCGCTTACGATGACAATCCTCTGGCTGAATATGAGAATATTACCGTAATCGGTCATGATATCCAATATATCGGGGAAGAAATGGCCCGTTTCCTGTTAAATCATCTGTTAGGGCGAAAGCCTCCGGAGGATACGCCACATCATATTTTGCTTGAAACTAATTTTATAGAACGTTCTTCCGTAAAGAATATACGTTGATAAAAGATCGAGCAGGAAAAATTTTCTTCCCCTGCTCGCCGCGCAGAGCGCTTGGCGGCGACGCATTCTCCTAAAATCCGAAGCAATTTCCTATGGAATGAAAAACGGTGAGAAGTGGACTCCCCTTCTCACCGTCTTCCAGTTTAGAACTAATACTGTCTTTGATTATTACACTTCATCCGTTAAAGTTTTCGAACTGTCGGCGCTTTCTTCTTCGTTTGTATCTTGAAGCGCTTCTCTGTCCTCATTATTTTCTGCCATGATCCCGCCGCTTTCCTTCTGTGGAATCTGTGCTGCGCTCTCCGGCATCTCCTCTGTCCTCTCCTCCATCTTTAACACTTCCTCTGCTGCTTCCAACACGATACCGGCGTCCTGTACGCTGTCCACGATAAGAGGTTCGGATATTTTTTTGTGCTCCAAAGCTTCTTCTTTTATTTCAATTTTTTCGTAGGGCACAAAATCCGTTTTCTCTGCTCGTTCCACCACATCCTGTGGTACACCGGAAAATGCACCGTTCTGGTAAGGATTCCCCAGGGGAATCCTTTGACTGCCCTGCGGCGGTAACAGATCCTGCCCTCCCGGAACCAAATCTGATGGCGTTCCACTCTCATAGGGATTTCCCTGCGGCGCCTGCGGCTGATTTCCGGGCTGGTTCGACCAGTGATTCTGCCGATACTGAGCTTCCCACGCCTCTTTTCGACTGTTCGGCGCCTCCTCCGGGCCTCCGCCCTGATAAGGATTCTCGCGCGGCGCTATTCCCGGGCTTCCCGATGGCTGGCCCATGGGCATTCCGTTCTGGTAAGGATTCCCCTGCGGCGCCTGCATTCCCGGACTTCCCGGAACCGGACCTGTCGGCATCCCGTTCTGGTAAGGATTTCCCTGCGGCACCTGCATCCCGGGACCTCCCGGCAGCTGGCCTGCCGGCATTCCGTTCTCATACGGATTCCCCTGCGGACCCTGCATCCCGGGACCTCCCGGAACCGGACCCATCGGCATCCTGTTCTCATAAGGGTTTCCCTGGGGCGGCATTCCCGGGCCTCCCTGCGGCGAGCCCTGCCTGAATCCTCCCACCGGAGGGATCGGCGGACGTCCATAGTTTCCCGGTATGTTAAAGTTTCCAGTATTCTGTCTGCCCGGGTTTTCTTTCGGCCTGCTATTTTCCTGCTTCTCTTCCTTTTCCTCCGGTTCCGGCAGCCCCTTTTCCTTCCGGTAGATCTTCATAAATTCCTTACCGGTGATTGTCTCTTTCTCGATCAGGAATTCCGCCAGTTTATCCAAAAGCGTCCTGTTCTCCTTCAGGAGCTTCTTCGCCTCCTTATAACTGTCTTTGAGCAGCTTCATCACTTCCGTATCCACATCAGCCGCCGTATTATCGCTGCAGTTCATAACGATCCTGCCGTCCAGATATCTGCTCTCTACAGATTCCAGTCCCATCAGCCCAAACTTTTTACTCATACCGTACTGTGTCACCATGGAGCGGGCGATATTGGTCGCCTTCTCGATATCGTTCGACGCGCCTGTGGTCACTGTATCAAATACGATCTCCTCCGCCGCACGGCCCGCTAACAGCCCTACCAGCATATCCCGCAGTTCCGCCTCGGTATTTAAGAATTTCTCTTCCTCCGGTACCTGCATCACATAGCCCAAAGCACCCATGGTTCTCGGCACGATGGTAATTTTCTGCACAGGTTCAGAATTTTTTTGAAGAGCCGCCACAAGGGCATGACCGGTCTCATGGTAGGATACGATACGCCGCTCTTCCTTGCTCATGATACGGTCTTTTTTCTCTTTTCCTACTAACACCTGTTCCACCGCATCAAACAGATCTTTCTGGCTGACGCAGTTTCTGCCCATCTTCACGGCATTGATTGCCGCCTCATTGATCATATTGGCAAGATCCGAGCCAACCGCTCCGCTGGTCGCAAGCGCAATCTCATTCAGATCAACGGAATCATCCATCAGCACATCCTTCGCATGCACCTTCAGGATCTCCACACGGCCTTTCAGATCCGGCTTATCCACAATGATCCGCCTGTCGAAACGGCCCGGACGAAGCAGCGCCTTATCCAGAATCTCCGGTCTGTTGGTAGCCGCCAGAATAATAATTCCACTCTTGCCGTCAAAACCATCCATCTCGGCAAGCAGCTGGTTTAACGTCTGCTCTCTCTCCTCATTGCCGCCGCCATACTTTGAATCTCTGCTTCGTCCGATGGCGTCGATCTCATCGATAAACACGATACAGGGCGCATTTTTTTCCGCTTCTTTAAACAGATCTCTGACACGGGACGCGCCCAGACCTACATACAACTCGATAAAATCCGAACCTGCCAGCGAGAAAAACGGTACTTTCGCCTCTCCGGCTACCGCCCTTGCAAGCAGTGTCTTACCTGTACCGGGCGGTCCTACCAGCAACGCACCTTTCGGCAGTTTCGCGCCCACCTGGGAATACTTGCCCGGATTATGCAGAAAGTCCACGACTTCGACAAGGGATTCTTTCGCTTCGTCCTCTCCGGCCACATCCTTGAAGGTCACGCCGGTCTCCTTCTGAACATAAACTTTCGCCGTGTTCTTTCCCATCCCCATAATGCCGCCGCTCTTATTCATCTTCCGGAACAGGAAGCTGAGTAACAGCCACATCAGCCCGATGGGCAGAACCACTGTAATGAGTATGGAAAGAATGGAGTCCCAGAGCGTCGTTGTCTGCCCTCTGATCTCTACATTATGATCTAACAGCCGCTGTGTCAGCTGTTCATCCTCCACCCGAATCGTATAATAATTCTGAATCGGTACTCCCCACATGTTAAACTGCTTCATCACAGGGTTCTCCGCTGCAAGTCCCCCCGTCTCTTCCGATGCATTACCAGTATTATTCTCCTCTTCTTCTCTCAGAGAAAATTCCAGAGTTCCTGAGATAAAGCTTACCGTGCCCACTTTATCCTCCTCCACCATCCGGATGAATTCGGTGTAGGTCACTTCAACCTTTCTTCCTCTCATGCCTAACATCAGCATGCTCAAAAAGATCATGGAAATAATTGCCGCCAGCGCCAGCAAAAAAATATTCTGCTTTTTCGGATCATTCCCCTTCCCCGGTCCTCCCGGTTCTCTGCCTCCGTTATTATAGCCGTTATTGTTATAACCGCCGCCATTATTATAACCGTTGTTATTATAACCGCCGCCGTTATTATACTCATTATTGTTATTGTTCTGATAAGGTTGATCCATTTCTTTTACAGGAAAAGCATACCGCCTTTCCCTTTTCTCCTTTCCTGTCTTCCAGACACCACAGAATATGCATTCTGCCCAATAGTTAGATTCTAGCCGATTTACAAAAATAAAGCAATAATAGAATCGTGAATAAATAGACACATGTATAAAAGATTTCTAAATTTTTTTAGAAAAACAGTAGATTTTTTCCGCATATCATTTTATAATAAAGTGTCTGTCGGACAAAGCATCGACAGACCACCGCATGAACTTCTATTAAGGCATGCAGATTTATCTGTAAACTAAATTTATAAACCGAAAAATAAGTAGAACCTATGAGAGCAGTCTGCAACGGGGCAGGTTGTTTTCCGGTTCTATATTTTTTGTTCCCCCGGCGGGAGAAAGAAGGGTTTTATGGCAGTAAAATATGTATTTGTTACCGGCGGCGTTGTCTCCGGCCTCGGAAAGGGCATTACGGCCGCCTCTCTCGGCAGGCTGCTAAAAGCCAGAGGATACCGTGTCACCATGCAGAAATTTGATCCCTATATCAATATCGATCCGGGCACCATGAATCCGATCCAGCACGGCGAGGTCTTTGTCACCGAAGACGGCACGGAGACGGATCTTGATCTGGGGCACTATGAACGGTTCATCGACGAGAATCTGGATAAAAATTCCAATGTTACCACCGGTAAGATCTACTGGTCCGTTCTGTTAAAAGAACGCCACGGCGATTACGGCGGCGGTACCGTACAGGTCATCCCCCATATTACCAATGAGATCAAAAGCCTCTTTTATCACAGCGATGAGAATGCCGGGACAAGGATTGCCATCATTGAAGTGGGCGGCACTGTAGGCGATATCGAATCCCAGCCTTTTTTAGAATCGATCAGACAGTTTCAGCATGAAGTCGGACATGAAAACGCGATTCTGATCCATGTAACCCTGATCCCCTACCTGCGGGCTTCCCAGGAAATGAAAACAAAACCCACCCAGGCAAGCGTCAGGGAGCTGCAGGGCATGGGACTGCGGCCGGACATCATTGTCTGCCGCAGCGAATATCCCCTGGATGAATCGATTAAAGATAAGATTTCCTTATTCTGCAATGTGCCGAAACGCCATGTGCTGCAGAATCTGGATGTGGAGTATTTATATGAAGCGCCTCTGGCTATGGAAAAGGAACATCTTGCGGACGCAGCCTGCGAATGCCTGCAGCTTCCCTGCCCGGAACCGGATCTCACAGACTGGATCTCCATGGTAGATAGTCTGCGGCACCCCACAGGTGAGGTGACCGTCGCCCTTGTGGGAAAATATACGGCACTGCACGACGCCTACATCAGCGTTGTGGAAGCCTTAAAGCACGGGGGCATCACGAATCGTGCCACGGTGCATATCAAATGGATCGATTCCGAGACTGTGACGCCGGAAAATGCAGCCGGTCTTCTCTCGGATGTGCAGGGAATCCTTGTGCCCGGCGGTTTTGGCGACCGGGGCATCGACGGTATGCTCTGCGCCATCGAATATGCAAGAGTCAATCGGATACCCTATCTCGGCCTCTGTCTCGGCATGCAGCTTGCCATCGTGGAATATGCGAGGCATGTGGCCGGATTGACGGGCGCTCACAGCATAGAACTGGATCCCGATACCAGATACCCCGTAATTTCTCTGATGCCCGATCAGAATGGTATCGTGGACATCGGCGGTACTCTGCGGCTTGGTTCCTGCCCCTGTGTTCTCGACACCTCCTCCAGAGCTTATCAGCTCTACGGCACAGAGCATATCACAGAAAGGCACCGCCACCGCTATGAGGTTAACAACGACTACCGGGATGTTCTCACGGCTCACGGCCTGAAGCTTTCCGGCGCTTCGCCGGACGGCCGGATCGTAGAGATGCTGGAAATCCCATCCCATCCCTTCTTCCTCGCAACACAGGCCCACCCGGAACTCAAATCAAGGCCTAACAGGCCGCATCCGCTGTTCCGAGGGTTTGTGCAGGCGGCGCTTGAAGCAAAGAATATCCGTTAAGTAATAACAGGGCTGATGCTTTTATACATCAGCCCTATCCATATGCCGTTGCCTGCCGCATTATCTCACTTCCTGCACCAGTTCCTCAAACTCCGCCTTATACTCATCCTCAAGATTCATCTCCTCCAGCACGGAGAGCACATGTTCCACAGACGCGCCTTCCGGATATTCACTGTGGGAAGCTAAGAGGCCGAACTCTGCCACCGCTGCGGCAAACTGGAAATCTTCTCCCGGCTCGTAAGTATAACTGTCGAAGCTTACCGGATACTGCAGCAGGCTGCTGGTATCTTCCGCCGGTTTTTTATAGCGGATACTGATGGTCAGCCATTCCTCCTCCGATGCTTTACCCGCACCATCCGAAGCCTCAAGTTCTTCTTTGTAATGATCTCCATATTTCAGGTTTTCAATCTCTTTTTCACTGAGCGGCGTAAGCGGATCTTTTAAAGTCAGTTCATACATGGCCGTGACGCTGTGTCCTGCGCCGATTTCACCGGCATCCTTCGTATCGTCCTCAAAATCCTTCCGATCAAGCACTCTGTTTTCATAACCGATCAGCCTGTATTCGGCCACCACTGCCGGATTAAATTCCACCTGCAGCTTCACATCCTTGCAGATCGTAAGAAGCGTAGCCGTCATCTCCTTTTCCAGAACCTTTTTCGCCTCCCGCATGCTGTCAATATAGGCATAGTTTCCGTTGCCCTTATCGGCCAGCGTCTCCATTTTATTGTCCTTGATATTGCCGGTTCCAAACCCCAGCACCGACAGAAAAATGCCGGACTCCCGTTTTTCGGTAATCAGCTCTTCCAGCTCCTCCTGTGTGGTCATACCGATATTCAGATCCCCGTCCGTGGCAAGAATAATCCGGTTATTTCCTCCCTCAATGAAATTTTCCCCGGCAATCCGGTACGCCGTCTCAAGTCCTCTGCTCCCATAGGTGCCGCCGCCCGCTTCCAGAGAATTTAAAGCCCGCCTGATCTTCGTCTTCTTATCGCCGCTCACACCCTCCAGCACGATCTTATCTTCGGAAGCGTATGTGACGATGGATATTCTGTCTTTCTCCGTGAGATTTTCCGCCAGCATGCCGAAAGCCTCCTGTAAAAGCGGCAGCTTATCATAGTCTCCCATGGAACCGGACACGTCTAACAGAAACACCAGATTGGATGCCGGCGCATCCGCATAATCGATCTCCTCCGTCTTTAATCCTATCATCAGAAGCTGTGCTTCCTCATTCCAGGGACACCGGCTGATCACGGTAGTCACGCCGAAGGGCTCGCCGCCTTCCGGCTGTTTATAGTCATATGTAAAATAATTGAGCATTTCCTCAATTCTGACGGCCTTCTCCGGTATCTCATCCAGTGTATAGCCATCCGTTATCATCCTGCGCAGATTGCTGTAGGAAGCGGTATCCACATCCGCCGCAAAAGTTGACAGGGGCTGATTCATCACAGTAAAAAATCCCTTCTCCTGCCACTTGCTGTACTCCTCGCTGTCCGGAGTCGGCTCATCAAACTGATAGCAGGAATCGGCATAGCTTTCGCCTGTAGCCGCCGCCCCATCCCATTCAGCGGGAGCCTCCTCATAGTATCCTCCCGCCTCCTCCCCAGTATCGTACCAGGGCTCTGTCTCCTCCATGGGCGCTTCCGCATTTCCCCCGAAGGGGAATACACCGGAATCTTTGCCCACACCGCAGCCGGCTAAAATGCCCGCCGCTAACACAATACTCAAAACTGCCGCTGTAACTTTCTTTTTCATAATCAACACCTCCCTGTGCGCTTTAAACCTTTTTACTTCTCCTCCCCTTCATTCACACCCTGAAAATATCTTCTTTCCACCTCCTTTACGCTGAGATGCAGCGGCAGAGACATCTCGCCAAACAGAATACTTTCCGCAATATGCAGATATCTTTCATCGATGCAGGTCATGCCTTTTCCGGTTTTCTGCCGCTCTCTCTTGCGCAGATACAAAGTTTTTATGATCCTTGACCACTCCTCACTGCTGCCGCTTAAAAGTGCGCTCCGGTAGCTCTTTTCCCGCTCCTTTTCATCCTTTACCCAGAGCGTTTTCAGTTTCCCGGCGCCTTCCAATACCGCTTCCGCCTCCTCCCCGGACATCACGGAACGAATCACTGTCTTTTTATTTTCCACCGGGGCATAGATCGTAGAGCCCTTCGTAAACCGGGGTGTCAGCTTATAGCACAGCTTTCCCGAAGAAATACAGTCCGCCCCCCAGTCTATTTCCATTACATCCTCCACCAGGCAAACACCCTTTGTGCCATATACAACATAGTCGCCTTTCTGATACATATCTTCCTCCTATCCAGGTTCGCGGCGCAAAATCCGCGGGGGAACCTGTTCGCTTTTTACAAGTATTTCCTGTCAGAGGAAAGATATACAATGGGGCATTATGTAGTTAGTGGTGCCGGACGCCGTGAGGGAAATGGTGCTAGCTAAACCCTTATGCCCCTGGTTCGTGGTACCACCATAAATATAAGTCAGCCGAACTTTGCTAATAGTTCACAAATTTTATTTCTGCGATAACTGGTGATTTACGCATAGGCATGAGTCTTATACAGTAAACGACAATAAAGACTGAGCTGTTATTTTATAAGTATCTGTCTGGGGCGAAGTTGTTTCATATTCTAATATCATTTTTATTATATGGAATTTGGTTGAAATAAAGATCGGATAAGAGATGGGGTATACACGAATAAACAGCGCGCCTGCATCGACATATCTGCCGATATTTGCGCGCTGCTTTTATATTTGGATTGCATAAGACTGTTTATTCAACCTGCAGGCCAAGACACTTTGCTCTCTTTCGAAAGCTCTCATACTGTCTGTCCGTAATAAAATCTTTTCGTGTGATGGGCGCTGTAAAGTGGAAGTCCACTTTGTCCATTGCTTTTTGCGCCGCCTGCCTGATTGTCATCTCTCCAAACTGATAGGGTGCGTCCATGTTCTTCATATAATCAATATCAAAAGCATTATTGTGATCAAACAGCGGATGACAGCCCAGGATCTCCCTGGACTCCGTGTCGTAATAGAAACCCCAGTTCTGCCCATGCCGGTCAGGATCGCTTTCGACTCCGTTGTCATACAGGGGCACATACAGACATACTTTCCCTTATCCTCCCCGGCCTCACAATGCACATGCTCCACATTCATTTTGTCTAACAGATCAGAACACATAACCTCGATCCGGGATTCCGTATTGCCATTGGCGCGACTAAGCAATAGCACCCGCATGACTTCGATATCTTTCTGCATAATCGTGAACGGTTTCATTCCCTCCATATTCCGTCCCCCTTTTTCCCAAAAATATATTTCTTCGCCGGCAGGGTAAACAGCAGCGCCTTGCAGACATTGTCTGCGATCATACAGTACCAGACCGCCCGCAGATCAAGCTTCCAGACCGTCACACAGAGAAAGGTAAACAGGATCCGGATGCCCCACATGCTCCCGGTCTCCGAAAGAAACGCGTAGCGGGTGCGCCCCATGCCGTAGAAAATTCCCTCCAGCACGATCATCAACCCGAAAAACGGTTCTGAAAACGCCACCAGCCGAAGCATCGCCGCCCCCAATGCCGCCACTTCTTCCACCGGTGTAAACAGGCACATCAGCGGATAAGACACAAAATAGAGCAGCACACCGGAGAGAAACATCATCCCCACCGTCAGTGCAATACTCAGTTTGCTGACTGTCCCCAGTTTTTCTCTGTTGTTCTCCCCGAGAGAAATGCCCACCAGGGTGGATGTCGCCGTCCGCAGGCCATATCCCGGGATATAAAAGATCGTCTCCGCCGTGACCGCTATGGAATGGGCCGCAAAGATCGTTGTCCCCATGCCGGATACTAACCCGGCAAACACCACATATCCCATGCAGGACGCCATACTCGTCCCTAACACCGGCAGACCGATATCGGCACATTCTTTTAAGATCTGTCTGTCTGCATGAAAACCCTTCCATTCCCAATACAGCTTTTCCTTTTTTCGATAAGCGGCAAACATAAATACGCCGGATACCGTATAAGATACCGCCGAAGCCAACGCCGCACCAGTCACACCAAGTCTTGCCGTATAGATCAGCAGATAATTTAACACTGCATTTAACAGATTGCTGCCGATACTGATAAACATCGGCGTTCTGGTATCTTTCGTACCGCGAATGGCCGCCGCCAGAATAATGCTTGCGCTGCGAAATACCATAGGTATGCTGACGATCGTAAAATAGACGGACGCCGGTTTCCATATCGCTTCCTCCGCGCCCATCCAGACCGGGATATACGGACTCAGCACTATGGAAATACCGCCCGTTACAGCGCCGAAAACCACGGTCAGCAACAGCGCCTGTTCTGATATTTTTTTGATCCGTTTCTCATCGCCGCTGCCCACCGCCCTGGAGATCATTGCCAGTACCGCCACACCGGCGGCGCCGGAAATACTGTTGATTAACCAGGTGATCGTCGTGGTGACGCTGACTGCCGCCGTGGCCTGCTCTCCCAGCCTGCCCACCATCGCCGTATCCACATACTGCAGCAGCGTATGCAGTATCTCCTCCAATACGGTAGGAATCGACAATGTGATCAGCATCCGCAGTATTTCTCTGCTGTCCGTCTCTCTTTCTCTCATAGCTTTCTCTGTCCCATAATACTCACCCGGTCTGCAATATCCGAACGAAAAGCGCCATATAGCACTATTCCGGATCACACAAATTTTCTTTCCGGCGTTCAGAAGAATTATTTCAACTCATTCGCCATCTCATAGAAGTGATAGTACATTCCCTTTAACGCCATCAGCGCATCATGCGTACCTTCCTCCACAATGCCCTCCTCCGTCAGCACAAGGATCCTGTCGGAATTACGGATCGTGGAAAGCCTGTGCGCTATGGTCAGTGTCGTTCTTCCCTCGGAAAGCTTCGCCAGAGATTTCGCCACCTCAAACTCGCTCTCGTTATCCAGTGCGGACGTCGCCTCATCCAGAATAATGATAGGCGGATTTTTGAGAAATACCCGAGCAATACTGATGCGCTGCTTCTGTCCGCCGGAAAGCTTCACGCCCCGCTCTCCTACGTAAGTCTCATAGCCGTCCTTCAATTCCATAATAAACTCATGAGCGCCCGCCCGCTTCGCCGCCTCCATCACTTCCTCTTTGGAAGCTCCCGTTCTACCGTAGGCGATATTCTCAAACACCGTACCCGAAAACAGATACACGTCCTGCTGCACGATGCCGATGCTTTTTCGCAGGCTCTTTAACGTAAAACTTTTGATATCTTTCCCGTCCAGCGTAATGCGTCCCGCCGACACATCATAAAACCGGGGAATCAAGTTACACAGCGTTGTCTTTCCGCCGCCCGAGGGCCCCACGATGGCCACCTTCTCTCCGGCCTGTATGGAGAGATTCAGATGGCTGAAAACCTGATTATGGTCGTCCGGATACTCAAAATTCACATCCTCAAACACAATATTGCCTTCCGGTTCTTTGAGTTCCACCGCTCCCGGTTCATCAAAAATCTCAATGTCCGCATCCATGATCTGCAAAAATCGTTCGATCCCTGTCATACCCCGCTGGAACTGTTCCGCAAACTCAATGATCCGGCGGATCGTTGCGATCAGCGTAGACACATACATAATGTAGGCCACCAGATCCCCCGGCTCGATCAGTCCCTTCAGCATAAAGGTTCCGCCTGCTACCAGCACGATCAGATACATCAGTCCGTCAAACATCCGCACCGTTGTCTGAAAGGCCGCCATATACCGATAGGTCTCCCGTTTGATATTCAGAAACGCGCCGTTGTCTTTCTCAAATTTCCCGTTTTCCACCTCTTCATTGGTGAACGCCTTCACCACTTTCTGTCCGAGAAGGCTGTCCTCGATCCGGGCATTCAGCTCCCCGATCTGCTGTCTCTGCTTCCCGAATGCCCCCCGCAGCCTCAGGTTAAAAGTCGTACACACAACCGCCATCACCGGAATACACAAAAACACGATCACCGTCAGCAGCAGGTTGATCCGAGCCAGCAGAATAAATGCGATAACGGCCTTGATTCCCGCAATAAAAAATTCCTCCGGACAGTGGTGGGCAAATTCCGTCACATCAAACAGGTCATTGGTGATCCTGCCCATGATCTGTCCCACCTTGGTATTATTATAGTAGGTATTGGAAAGCTGCTGTAAATGACCGTAAGCGTCCCGCCGCATGTCCGTCTCGATCTTCGCCCCCATAATATGCCCCATGTTCGCCATATAGTAAGCGGCCACACAGTCCACCACCCGCAGCGCCAGATAAACCCCTCCAAACGCCGCGATGGTACTCACAGTCAGAGAAGCCAGATCCTTTATCCCCTCATTGGTAATATACCGCATGATCATCGGCAGCACCAGCTCGCAAACCGTTGTCAGCGCCGCACAAAACAAATCAAGCGCCAAAGTACCATAATATCTTCTAAAATAAGGGATAAACCTTTCCCACAACTCTTTTGTCTTATATTCCTTCGTGTCCATATAATCAATTATCCATTTCCTTTAAATTTCTTTTTCCTTCTTTTTACCATAACCAGCGCGGCGACGGAGATATTATCTCTCTCCTGCGCGCCCTCCGTGAAAAAAGCAAATTCAATACCCCCCATTGAAAATCTGCGCAATCGGCGAATCTTCCGACAATATAACCGTCTTGTTATCCCCCTTCACACTCTCCTTTAACGCGTCTAACGCCCGGACAAACGAATAGAAGTCCGTCTTCGCCGGATCGGAATAAGCATCCGAAAGGATCCGCATATATTCCGCCTCACCCTCCGCCACAGTCGCCTCCGCTTTCGCCTGGGCATCGGAAAGCATAATGGAAACTTCCTTATCAGTGGTATTTTCAATCATCCTGGCCTCAGATTTTCCTTCCGCCGTGTACTGCGCCGCAATATTTTCCCGCTCCGATATCATGCGGGCATAGACCGCCTGCTTATTGTCGTCCGGCAGATCCAGTTTTTTCACTTCCACCGCCATCAGTTCAATCCCATACTGGTCTTCCACATGGCCAATCTGTTCCATGATCTTTTCTGTGAGAGAAGTTATCTCCACTACCTCTTCCTGCCTGGAGAGTTCCAGATCATTGCCTTTCACCTCAGTATCCGGCTCTTCCACCGTGATCGTCATCTTGCCATCACGGCTGCGGATCACTTCGTCCTGCTTCATATTGGAAATCGTATTTTTTGTCGCATTATACACAATGGCGTCGATACGGCCTTCCGCATTGCTCACAGAACCGCTCAACGTTTGAGCAAACTTTAACGGATCCGTCACATGCCAGAGCACATAGCTGTCCACGATCATTGTCTTTTTATCCGAAGTGATCACGTCCGAAGCAGGCAGATCGTAGATCAGCAGCTCCTTCGGAATCGTATCCACAGACTCCACAAATGGGATCTTAAAGCTTAAGCCCGCCTGCGTCAGCACCCGTTCCACGCGTCCGAACTGTCTGATCAGTTTGAACTGGTTCTCCTTCGTGATCACCATGGAATTTAACAGTAAAAAAATGAGTGCAGCGATGATAATAGCGATCGGTATCATACCGAATTTGCGCGTTCTTTCTCCCTGTTCCGGTTTCTTAATACCATCAGAGTTATAATATTCCATAGCCATCCTTATTCCTCCTCCCCTGTGCTGTCCTCATCGGTCTGCGTGCTGTCATCCGTATCATCCGTCTGCGCGTTCCGCCGCCCGGCCGCACCGCCTCCTGCCGCCTGCACACTGCCGCCTTCCGTTATGCCGCCCACAGAGTCTTCCGTCACAAAGCTGTCCAGCGGAAGCATCGTATCCACCGTACCGTCGCTGCCCTGAATGATCAGCTTGATGTCCGGCAGAATATCCTCCATGGCCTCATAAAACATACGCCTTTTGGTCACCTCCGGGAACTTGATATATTCCTGATACATAGAGTTAAACCGGGCCGCCTGACCGTTTGCCTCGTTAATGCGCTCCTGCTTATCGGCCTCCGCCTCCTGTAAGATCCTGTCCGATTCCGCCTCCGCATTAGGAATCTGCTCGTTGCGGTATTTATTGGCATTGTTTAATGCCGTTTCCTTCCCCTGTTTCGCCGTCTCCACCTCTTTAAAGGCATTTTCCACCTCCGCTGTGGGCGGCGTTGCATCCTGGATCGTAATATTTACAAGGGTAATACCGATATCGTAATCCTCCAGCTTATCCAAAATCATCTGCTTGATATTGGACTGGATCTCATTTTTCCCGGTGGTCAGCACGCTGTCCACACTGTAGGAACCGATGGTCGTCCTAATACAGTTCTGGGCTATATTTTTCAATACCATTTCCGGATCCTGCGACGCATAAAGCGCCTTTACCGGATCGGTAACCCGATACTCCGCATAAAAATCCACATAGATAAAATTATAATCCGACGTGATCATCAGTGCATCTTCGTCGTCCACCCCATCGCCTTCCCCCTGATAGCCGATGGACAATCCCTGAATTGTCGTATTCACCTTTGTCACAGTTTGAATAAGCGGAATCTTGAAGTGCAGTCCCGGCGTGGTCACCGCTCTGGGGGAACCGAATGTGCAGACTACCGCCTGTTCCTCCTCCTGAATCGAATAAAAAGAACCGCTTGCAAGGATGAAAAGAACGATCACCAGAAGGATCCATTTTAACACGCCGAATCCTTTACTTATACTTTCCTTCCTCTTAAGCGGATCATTTACCTGTCTGTTATTCCGAAACATAATTTTCCTCCGTTTCTGTGATGAAATCCTGCCTCCGTGTAAAATACATTTCAGGGATCAAATTGCACTTCCTGCTATTAGACTGTCGGCACAAAGAACATGTCTTTTATCAAAACTTTCCCTGCAAGTTCCGATAAGCTACAATATAGGAATTCTATCACAGCTGATGTGGAAAGTCTATTGGAAGTTATGGTCTGAAATAACCGGCCGTATATATATTTTTTTGAAAAACCATAATTGGAAGACTTTTTATGATAAAATCTCACTACGCACCTAACGACTTCTAAGGCCGCTTAAATACGGTGTTCTCAAAGTGGTTAAGAGTGGTAAAGGGTATGGAAATGTAGGTAATTCCTATTTTATTCCTGCACCACTCCTATACCGCTATTCCTATAAAATGAGACCTGATTTTTCATATTCATCATACCACATAAATTAAGCATCACAAACATTCTATTTTATTTTTTCGATTTCTGTTTTTAACCAATTAAGTTCTCTTTGCGTATAAACTTTTTCTGTGATGTCTGCAATTTTGTGACCGACCATATATTTGATGGCATACTCATCCACTTCATATTTCTTTGCCATTGTTACAAAATGTTTTCTGCCATCATGGGGTCTATGTTCAAGATTCAAATTTAATTCAGTTCGTATCAAATCAAAAGCTTTCGTGTAACGGTTGTAAGTCAATTTTATATTTTTCTTATTCCGAGCGTTCGGGTCAACCCAATTCAACAAATACTTACTACCAAGTTCTTCAGCTTCTTTATATTTCCTTTCCACTAAAGGACGAATTTTGCTATGGATAGGAACAATTCTTTCTGTACCGGCGTCACTCTTCATTCCACCCTGGAATGTCCAATTTGCTAAGTCTACACGTTCCAACTCAATCAACCCAAGCTCCTGGGGGCGCCACCCAGAGTAGCATTGAATCAATAATAGATCAACTCCTTTTTTGTCATCCACATGCTGCCATAGTAATTCGATTTCTTCATCTGTAAAAGCGATATGTTCCTTTTTCACTTTATGACATTCTTTCACAACTTCGTCGGTCAGCTTAAATGTTCGAGAATAGTTCCGATCTACAATCTCATATTCCAAAGCATAATCCAACATTAAGTTGAACAAGGTCTTGATTTTATTCTTCATCGTTGCAGAAGGGGTTTGCTCTTTCCCTTTGACAACAGCAACTCCTTCCTCCATACAGCCTTTTACATGTCTGGCACGAACATCCATAACCCGCATGGTGTATACGGATGAACAATATAGCCAGGCGTCTTTTGCTGCTTGAGTATCTTTGACTGTCTTCTCATATTCTGGAAACCACTTATCATAAAGTTCCTGCATAGTAATAGCCGGCTGCAAGTCATAGGGATTTTTGTTATATTCTACGAGGGCTGCATACGCATCGTTGTATGTAGGAAAATAGGATTCTGGTTTTAGTGGTTTACAAATTGGTCTACCAGTCGCTGTCTTGCCAACGGTAATCATAGCCCGGTAGGGATTTCGTAGGTTTCTGTTCTTGATTTCACTGATCTGACCGAATCCGTTTGGTAATCTTCTCCTTTTGTTATTTTTGTTTCGGGGTTTCCTCGGTTTTACGTCCGGCTGTATTGGATATCCACAGTGCGGACAAGATGCTGCTTTGTCACTTACCTGTAATTCGCACTCAGGGCATTGTATTAGCATTGTGCATCACTCTCCTTTCACAGTCAGCATTATAATAAAAAGTGTAGGAATTGTCAACTCCTACATCTATATTTTCTTGCTAAATTCTGCCGATTTTCTAACCTAGATTAAATACAGTACACAGGTGACAGCTTTTTCTGATAGCCTTAACATACAAAATCCGAAAAATTCCCGGGGTGAGATTTTGGAAAACAATTTAAAGGAGGGCTGTATGGACACCATATTTCAAACTGGTTCTGTACCGGTTGCGGTCGCCGCCAAGGTATACGGTAAAGACGCTTCTTGGATACGGGCTGGCATTATTTCTGGCTGGCTTCCTATTGGAAAAGCCACAAGGAATGGTCAACTCATAACCCAAATTGAAGAGATGAACAGCAGACTGGGACGGATTAACTTCTATATCTCACCCAAATTGCTGTACGAACAAACCGGGTATCTTTGGAAAGGAGAAAAAGCATGAGCACGACAATAAGACCTGAGTTATCAGAGAAAAATAAATATTGGATTGACCGTCACCGTTATTATGAGCTGAAACATTTTTGTTTACAGTATCCTACATGGAAGAAAGCTTATAGAACACTGGATGGAATGAGTAAAAGACCAAATGACCATCCGATACTTACCAAACTTAGTGTAGTGAGTGACCCAACTGCCAGGTGTGCTGTTACGAAAGCGTATTTAGCAGAACGAATAGCAATGATAGAGGATGTTGCAGAGGATACGGACGAAGAACTGGCAAGTTATATTTTACATGGAGTAACAGAGGGATGTTCTTATGATGTATTGCGGGTGAGGTATAATATTCCGTGCTGTAAAGACATTTACTATGACTTGTACAGACGATTCTTTTGGCTACTAAGCAAAGAAAGGGAATAGGACTCGCAGAGATTCCATCTCCTTTAATGAAAGGAGAGTGAGTTTTATGGAAAACATAAGAAGTATGTACGCACAAGTATTTGATTCAAGTAATCCAAATTGGGATAAGGAACGAGAGTTTAATTTGATGTATTTAAAAGCACAGGAAACCTATTTCAATGATATTTTAAAGTGTAGAGGTTATGTATTTCTGAGAGATATTCAGGAATGCTTGGGACTCAAAGTAACAAGGTTATCATTGTTTGTAGGGTGGTTTTATGATTTGGAGAATGCACTTGGAGATAACTACATCGATTTTGGAATCCAAGAGGACGAAGATGGAGAAGATATTTGGTTAGACTTTAATGTGGACGGAGACATCACTGAACGATTTGAAGATTGAGCCTGTAACAAGGGCTCTTTCTTTTTTTTAATCTAGCTTAGAAAACCAGTACGTGGGTGACTAAAAAACATGTTATTTTGGTATCTGAAAAAATCTATGAAAGGAGGAACAGTATGCAAGTGATTGTTGTATTCATTGCTGGATTTTTCGTTGGATGCGGGATTACAGTCGCAATCTTCAAACGGAAATGTGTTGGGACTTTACGGGTTGATACATCAGATCCGGACGGCCCCTTTATATTTTTGGAAGCGTCCAAGAGTATTGACTTCATCGCATCCCAAAAATCGGTCATGTTGAATGTAAATCTCAAAAATTATATTTCGCATGACTAACACTTCCTTTTATGGAAGCTAAAAACTTAACAGCGAAAGGAGAAAAAGAATGAACGAAGACATTATCACAATGTTGGACGAACAGATTAAAGCCGAACTCGGAGATTTAGCCAATCTTACGGTGGGAAGCAAAGAGCATACGGAGGCGATAGAGGGTTTAGCTAAGCTGTATCGGTTAAGGATCGATGATTCTAAGGCTGCTATGGAGTACAACAAAGAGATTGACGATGATAATTTCAGGCGTGAACAGATGGAGCAGGAGCAAAAGCAACATCAGGAACAAATGGAAAAAGAGGAACAATCTCGGAAAGAACAACTTGTAGAACAGAAGAAGGATCGATATATAAGAATCGGTATTGCTGCGGCTGAGCTTGTGGTACCGCTGGTGTTCTTTGCTAAGATTTATCAGATGGGATACGATCTTGAAAAGGACGGCACATTCACAGTTCAAACATTAAAGAACTTGATTCGGTTCATTAAGCCGACTAAACGATAAAAGTTTAAAATTCCGAAGCGGAGAGGCGTGATATGTACAACGTCTTTTCGTTTTTCTTCGCTAAAATTGCATATTCTCTTATGGAGATACAAAGAGCTCTTTAATCTCTTAACTTAACTATGAAAAGGGTGTATGATATTTAGTACACTCCAAGTTACGAAAGGAGATAATAATATGAGCCAAATTATTAAACCGGAAGGTATTGAGTTAATGGAATACCTGAACGAAGGGTATGCAATTTGCAACAAATGCGGAGCAGTTATGGACCGCAAGGAACATCCCAGAGGTGGAAATGATATTTATACCTGCCCATCATGCGGTTGGAATGTAGATGTGATGGATTATGAGTATGAAGATGATGAGGAAGAAGAATGGACAGAAGAAATGCTCGATATGTATGCAGGAAATGTACCACCTGATGGATGTAGAGCTTGTGGAGGTCCTTATCCGAGCTGTAAATTATCATGCCCGGTATTTGACGAGTAATATTAGAGAGAAGGGGTCCTGACGAGGGCTTTTTCTCTTGCGTTTTTGGAGAATAAGATGAGATATCATTTAGAAAAGCCAACAATGCCACGAACAAAATTCGGTAAAAGTTATATTTGTAATCATCCAGTTTACAATAGTTGTACTCTATTTGAGATAGGTGAGAAAGGTCTTGCTGTGATTCAGCAGCGATTTGACAAAGAAATGAAAAGTACCTGGTGGGGTGAAATAGATCAGTGGCTTACTGCTGAGATATATTTACATCCAAAGTTTAAAGCATATTTTGACGAACGTGCAGGAACTTGTACGGACGGTTTATATCCTACTGTGAGTGTCCGGCAGATTATGTGGGCATTAAAGATGAAACCTATTAAGCGTGAACGGTGGGAAACGGTCTTTGACAGACGTGATATTTAGCGAAAATTACACGGCATATTATGAGAAAGAAGTAGCAGTAATGAGTCGTGGGAGAATGTCCCACCACCTGAGATGGTGTCATATAGGAACTAAGACCGAGCAACTCTCGGGCAGGAAATGAACTGTATAAGACTACACTTTCTCTTCGCTTTCGTTATATTTACAAGCCCTTTAATGAAAGGAGGTCACGAGATATGACGATTGAAGAATTAAGGGATTTCAATGAGAAAACAGAAAGAATCAAAAGGAAAGTTGATTATCATACGAATCAAGCAGTAAATTTTAAGAAGATTTATGAATTAACAAAGGGTCATAAGGGAATTTATAGGTTTCTTAATGTATTTGCTAAAAAACGAAATCAGTATCATTGTCAACGAGGAACAGAATTAGCCATTTCTCAAATGAAATCTATGAACAAAATTTTTAAAGAATTTAACGTGACAAAAGAAGATCTTAAAAAATTTTCAGAAGAGTTAATTGATGATGCGTATGCGTCAATTATGGAGGAGTCCTAACAAGGGCTCTTTCTTTTTCTCCGCAGGAAAAACAGATACTGTTATGGAAAATCAACATAATATATGGAGGTAAACAAACATGAGTAATGAAGAAAGAAAACAGGAAAGACAGGAAAAAGTAAAGGCTTTTTTAAAAAAGAACAAATTTCTTTTGCAGGTTCTTGGTGTTGGGGTCGTGACAGTTATCGGCGGAACGATTCTTGTTATTACTGGTAAAAGGTACAAAATTTTGAAGAAGGATGCCTATAAAGAAATTATAGACACTCTTCAAACAGAGATTGAGCTACCTGTCAAAAGTGTTGACGAGGATGTTTTTACGATGTTAGCCCCGGCTATTGAGGGAGCTGTATTAGATAAGGGCTTAGAAAAAGTTATTCTTGATAGGTCTTATGATTTAGGTGATAATCTTCACAAACTTGTGACTGTGAGTATTGAAAATGTATATGGGGATTAAACACAGGGAAGGAGTCGTGTAACAGCGACTCTTTTCTTTTTCGCACCTTATACATTTTCCTTTATGAAAACCATAAACCGAAAGGAGAAAAAGAGGTATGGATGAGATGAACATTATATCAAAATTCACAACGGCGATTGTGTCTAAAGTCGCAAAGGTGGTTATCAAGAAGAAATTGGGTGTAGATATGGATATCTGGCTTAAAGAAATGAAAATTACTGTCAACGACGGCAACACGCACGCACATTTGGATATTGATGTGGAACTCAGCAAGGATGAACTCAAAAAGTTATTGAAGGAAAGTGGTTTTGATTAAGTAGATTGAGCCAGCAATGGCTCTTTCTCTTTTCGTGATATTTACAAGTCCTTTAATGAAAGGAGCGTGATTATATGAAAATCATAACTATTTGTGGGAGCTATAAATATAAGTCAGAAATGATAAGTGTATATCAGCAACTTACTGATTTAGGATATATTGTGTTATTTCCAGCGATGGGATGCGAGGGTCATGACAAGAAATGGTATCTGGAATTGCATACAGAGAAAATTGCAATGTCCGATGCTATATTTGTGGTTGACGTCAATCATTACATTGGAGAAAGCACAAGGTACGAAATGAGTAAAGCAGATGAACTTGGTAAGAAAATTATATTTTACAGCAACAACAAGTTAGGAGTCGTGTAACAGCGGCTCTTTTCTTTTCGCAAAAATTACATGTCGTATTATGAGAGGAATGGATAGCGAGCTACGAAGCTAGGGTCGTGGTAGGCAACGTGAAAGCGGAAATCGACCTATTCTTCTCTTTTATTTTTCACAGCCGAAAACGAAAGGAGAAAATTATGAACAGGCAAATCTATATTCACTATGGAGCGAAACAGTTCGACCCTCTATTAAACTTCCCAATCAAGAATGAATATTGTTGGGTTAAACCTAAAGGCGGTCTTTGGGCGTCAAGGAAAAATGCATCTTTTGGTTGGAAAGATTGGTGTGCAAGGGAAGAGTTTCGTGATTGTAAAGACGAGTGCTCTTTTGAATTTGTTCTAAGGGATGAAAGCAGAATCGCAACTATTAGTACGTTGCCGCAACTTCGCAGACTTCCCAGTATTGAAAATTCAAGGATTGCTTCTTCTTATCTTATCGATTTTGAGAAATGTGTCCGTCTTGGAATCGATGCTATTGAACTTTGCTGGTATGGACAGGAATTTGAAAATGTGGCCTCTGGCGACTTATATTTTGAATTATATGGCTGGGACTGCGATTCGATAGTTGTGTTAAATCCGGATGCAATAATTCCGCGATAAATAAAAAATCTTGAAAGGAGAAAACAAAATGGAAAACATCAAAGTATTAAGGAGACAAGAAATGGAGACAAAGGAAATCGTGGTTGGGGATCAGATTTTGGTATCTCTGGCAGAACTCGGAGACTTTACTGCAACGGCTCACAAAATTACAGACAAGGGTGTTCTGTTTATTTTTGATGATTATGTGACAAGCAGACCGATGAATAACAAAAACACCAATAAGGGCGGATATGAGAAATCTGATTTAAAGAAGTGGATTGATTGTGTGCTTTTGGAGGCATTTCCCGAGGAACTCAAAAACCGAATTGCCGATTTATCTATTCCGACAGTCGGTGAATTGTTTGGTCACGATGACGAATGGAATAACGAGCATTTTGAACCGGATACGGATGAGCAGCTTCTGCTTATGAAAGAACGGAGAAATCGTGTAGCGTACCTCAATAACGAATGGGAATGGGGCTGGCTCAGAAATGCCACAAAAGAGGAGTTTTCTGCGGCTTTTTTCGCTCGTGTGGCCTACGGTGGCGGAACGTACTGCTCCAACGCTTCTGCCACTCGTGGGGTTCGTCCGGAGTTCTGGTTGGTTAGGTAAATCCAGGGGCCTTGTGCCCCATTTGAAAGGAGAAACATATGGGAAAATTTTCAACGGGGTTACGGAGATCATCCCCAACAATTCTAACTGTTTTAGGAATTGCCGGCGTTGTTGGAACAACAGTAATGGCAATTAAAGCGACACCTAAGGCAATGAAACTTATCAAGGCTAAGAAAGATGAATTGAATACAGATAAGCTTACACCCACGGAACTCGTACAGACTACTTGGAAATGTTATATTCCGTCAGCCTTAATAGGCGCTGGTACTATCGTTTGCATTATTGGTATAGGCGTTATGGATAAGCGGAATCAGGCGGCTTTGACGAGTGCATACGCCATGCTTAATGAATCTTATAAGCAGTACCGTCAGGCAGCTAAAAAGGTCTATGGAGAAGATGCCGATAACAAGATTCATGCAGAAATGGCGAAAGATGCGAGAGTTGCCTCATATGAGTGGGGTTACCAAGTCTATAACATGGATATGGACCCCGAAAGCGAGCAGTTGCTCTTTTATGATCTCACATCGAAAAAATATTTTACAACAACGATGGCGGCTGTATTGAATGCTCAATATCATGTGAATCGAAATCTTGCGGTAAGAGGTGATTGTTCTTTAAATGAATATTTATCATTTCTTGGAATCGATGGAGTGGATAAAGGTGATGAAATGGGTTGGGATATAAGCTACATGGTTGAAGAAATGGATTCTTATTGGCTGGATTTTGATAATCAAAAAACAACTCTGGAGGATGGATTGGAATGTATCACTATTGACACGATGGCACTCTGCAAATTTGTGTAGTTCGCAGGTAAAGCAGGAAGGACGAAATCTTATGAAAGATAAAAAATGGAAAGGAAAGACATCATGGATGTTGCGGTAGGCGCTGGGATTATATTTGTTACCAGTTTTATCGCATATAAGCTTGGCGTGGATAGTGGAAAAAGGCAGTATCAAAGAACCATGATAAAGCTTGCAAGGAAAAACGGCGAGATATGGCGTATTGTCGATAAAGACCATAGGCTTACTGTAACATATTTCTAAGTCGCAAAATCTACAATCACTATTATGGAAAGGAGGTAACGCTTTATGGGAAGAAGTAATATCATTAAAGTTCTTGGAACGGTAGTGACCGTAGTTGGATTGGCAGCGAATTTGTTATCCGACTGGGTTAAAGATCAAAAGATGAACGAACAGATTGAAGAGAAAGTCAATGAGGCGATTGCCAAAAGAGATAAAGATAAGGAGGAGTCCTAACAAGGACTCTTTCTTTCTGTTTCGCAGGAGGGAATCATGGACAATCGTGTTGTATCGGCTATTGAGGATTATATTTTTGATTTGACAGATCCTCAAAGAAATTGGCCTAAGTATTACATCAAACAAGTAAGTTTTTCAAGATGTGCCGGAAAAGAAATACTCAAACTTGTTAAAGAGACATCGTCTCTTCAGGAATCTATTGATATGGTTGCTGATTTCGGTATTAGGATGAAGGATTTTGCGTTGCTTGACCATGCTGATAAGAACGATGCACAGATTTTCTATGTAGCATACGAAGTAGCGACTGATATTTTAGACATCTTAAACGCAATGAAATGAAAGGAGAAAAAAATGAAAGCATTAAGAAAACAGGAAGTGACAATTCAGACAGCAAGAGAATTTAAGGTTGGAGACCAGATTGAGGTCGGAAAGTATACGGCGACCTGTCAGAAGATTACCAGAAAAGGGGCACTCTTCCTTTTGGATCAGTATCTGAATGAGCCTTTCAAGATGAATCGGGAGAATACGAACGAAGGCGGCTATGAAGCGAGCAATCTGCGTACGGAGCTTCAGAAAAATAGTATTCTGGAAATCTTTGCTTCGATCAGAAATATGATGGTTCCGTTCAAGAACGGTGACCTGCTCCGTATCCCTTATGCAGAGGAGCTTTTTGGTGATATTGACGCTTATGAACCGAGTGGCAAGAAACAGTGGCCTCTTATGAAAGACCGCAAGAATCGTATCGCTATCCGTGAGGGAGAACCTTATGAATGGGGCTGGTTACAGAATAAAGTTAAGTTTTCTGCGGCTTATTTCGCTCGTGTGGACGGCTTTGGCCTTACGAACTGCCACGGCGCTTCTGGCACTTTTGGGGTTCGTCCGGTCTTCCGGTTAGGTTAATCTCCGCCCCTTGTGGGCGGTTATATTTTTTGAAAGGAGAAGTTTATACATGAGTATGAAGCCACTATCTAAAGCTCTCCGAAACATGGAAGATGCTCTTAGAAAACACAGTCCCGAAATACTTACCGGAATAGGTATTGCTGGAATGATCACAACAACTGTTCTGGCGGTACGAGCAACACCTAAAGCGCTGGTTTGTATTGATGAGAAGAGAGAAGAACTTCAAACTGAGAAACTACCGCCGAAAGAGTTGATTCTCGCCACATGGAAGTGTTATATTCCTGCAACAGCGATTGGTACGGCATCTGTACTTTGCCTTATCGGAGCAAGTTCTGTAAATGTCCGAAGAAGAGCGGCGTTGGCAACAGCATATAGTTTGTCTGAATCAGCATTCCGAGAGTATCAGGAAAAAGTCATCGAGGCGATTGGTGAGAAGAAAGAAGAAACTATACGGGACTCTATAGCAAAGGAAAAGATTGAGCAGCATCCCGTGAGCACTCAACAGGTCATCATAACTGAAAGAGGAAATACTCTTTGTTACGATTCTGCATCCGGAAGATATTTTAAATCGGATATGGAGAAGCTGAAAAAAGCTGAAAATGAGTTAAATCGACGAATGCGGGATGAGATGTTTATATCCTGGAACGATTTCAATTATGAGGTTGGTCTTCCACATATGAGCATGGGCGATGACCTTGGATGGAATATTGATACCGGATATTTAGAGCTGCGGTTCAGCTCACAGATTGCCGATGACGGAACACCCTGCTTGGTAATTGACTATCATGTGGAACCCAGGTACGATTATCGGAATAACGGCTGACAGCTCGCAAATTTTACAAGCACTTTAATGGAGAGAACCACTAAATTTCTTAATTATCGAAAGGAGAAGAAAAATGGAACCTAATGAAATGATGGTAAATGAAAAGGTAGTTGGAACAGCAACAGAAGCAACCGAGGAGATCGTGAAGAAGAGTTCTGGTAAGGGATTCAAGATTGCGGCTGGTGTTGGTTTGGTAATCGTGATTGGCGGATTAGCCGTTAAGTACGTTATCATTCCGACAGCGAACAAAATCAAAGCAAAGAAACAGCAGAGCTTTATTCCGGTAGATACGGAGGAGGTTGTTGACAGCACCGAGCAGGAAACCGATGAAGAGGATTCCGAAGAGTAATCAAAAACTGAATAAAGGAAATAGTCGTTCTGGCTAAGGGAAAGTATCTGTAACAAGGTGCTTTCCCTTTTGTTATTTGGAACGGACTGGAGGTGTTTTATGAACAGATATAGTTACAAGGGTCCTGTCATGGAATTTGAACAGTGCGTTTCAAATAATTGGGAAGGAACCACTTACGCCACATCTGAAAAGAAAGCAAGGAGTAATTTGGCTTATCAGTATAAAAGACAATTTAATAAAATAGCCGCAACAAGAGTAACTCTTCCGGGAAAACTGGTGGAAGTAATGAAAGGAGAAAAGCCGTGAGCAGAAATGATTGCGATTGGATATTTGGTTTTGGGATGATGGTAGCCGGTCTTATTGGACTTGGATATGGACTCGGCGTCCATTGTAAGATGAAAAAGCTTTGCGAAAAGCTCGATACAACGATTGAGGATTTGTCGAATGATGTTCCCATTGATATTCCGAAGGAAGTCATTGACCAGGCTGTGGAAAGAGCTGCTGAAAGGCGGGCTCGTTATGCTGTAGATAACGCGGCGGCAGATGTCATCAGCAAAATAAAGTCTGATATTCATAGTGAGGTTTCCGCTGCTGTATCAGATGAGCGAAAGAAAATTTCGGAACAGGTTACTAATACAATCGCAGAGAAGGTATCTAAGATTGATGAGGATGATCTGCGTAAAGACGTTGTTGCTAAGGCAAAAGACCAGATAGCAGCAAAGTTCGATAATAAGCTCGATGATATTCTGGAGGACTTCAACTCGAATCTTAGCAATGTTTCAAGGATTTACAGATCCATTGCACAGACTATTGCCGGGACACAAAATGCGAGAGATGTGATGTTTAAAATGGTATAGGAAGGAGAGGGACAATGGAATACGGAGGGAATTCCCATAAAATGAAAGATGAGCAGAAGACTCTTCCCGACAAATCATCAGAAGAAAAGAAAATTGAAAAAGTCATCAGCGGTTCTGCCAAATCTAAGAAAAAAGGTGAGATGCAGAAATTTGCTGATGTTTTTATTTCGGAAGATGTCGGAAATGTAAAAAATTATATTTTCATGGAAGTGCTTGTGCCGGCGGTAAAGAAAGCTATCTCCGACATTGTTACGAACGGTGTTGACATGATTCTTTACGGAGAAACCAGACAGAAGAAGAACTCGAATACTACAAAGGTTTCTTACGGAAAGTATTATGGAAATAGTAGAGAACAGGAACAGCGAAGCAGTAGTTACAGGCAGTCCGGGAGAACTGGCTTCGACTACGATGAGATTATATTTGAAACTCGTGGTGATGCCGAATCAGTTCTCGATGCTATGAACGAAATCATCAGTCAATACGGTGTTGTGAGTGTTGGCGATTTGTACGACCTTGCTGATGTATCCACCGATAACTTCGCAGTAAACAAGTATGGATGGACGGATATCGCTGGATGTAAGGCGGTTAGAGTACGTGATGGTTATGTTCTCAAACTGCCGAAAGCATACCCGATAAATTAAGGAGGAACTGTATAATGCCAGAGACAATGTTAATACGTGACCAGATTTTGGATACAGCCAAGACCATCATTAACGGAGAACGTGAGGGTACATACGGAAAAGCAGAGGACAGCTTTGCTTCTATTGGTGCATTGTGGAGTGCATATTTGAAGCATGACGTCACTCCTACGGATGTCGCCAACATGATGGTTTTGATGAAGGTAGCTCGTAACGCATCCGGTGTCTATAAGGAAGACAATTGGATTGATATTTGCGGATATGCCGCATTGGGCGGAGAAATTCAGGAAAAGGAGAGTAAGTAAACATGAAAAAAGATGAAATCATGAATAAGATGAGCGGAGCTTTCAATAATGTCAGCTTCAAGATGAAGAAACACAGCCCGGAAATTCTTATGGTGGCTGGTGTAGCCGGTGTAGTTGTGAGCGCTGTTATGGCGTGCAAGGCGACTCTTAAAGTCGATGCGATCATGGATGAGACTAAAGAGAAAATGGATAAAATTCATAAAGCCGAGGAAGATGGTGTTACGGAATCCGGAGAAGATTACTTTGTAGAAGATGCGAAGAAAGATACAGCGATTGTCTATGCACAGACAGGTTTTAAACTGGTGAAAACTTATGCGCCGGCTGTTGCGATTGGGACTTTGTCGATTGCGAGCATCCTTGCATCTAACAATATTCTTCGTAAGAGAAATGTGGCACTGGCAGCGGCTTACGCAACTGTTGACAAGAGCTTTAAAGAGTATCGTAACCGTGTAATCGAGAAATTTGGTCAGGAAGTTGATCGTGAGCTGAAGTACAATATCAAGGCAGAAAAAGTACCGACTATTGAAGTGGATGAGGAGACCGGAAAAGAGAAAAAGGTAAAAAAGAATGCCTTTGTGGTGAATCCGTCTGACGTAAGTGGCTATGCCAGATTTTTCGAGAAGTATACAGTTGACGAGGATGGGAATTCTATCTTGAATCCTCACTGGGAGCCGAATAATGAATACAACATCATGTTTATCAAGGCGCAGGAGAACTATGCAAACGATTTACTCAGAGCAAAGAAACGTCTGTTCCTGAATGATGTGTATGAGATGCTCGGACTTCCCAGAACAAAAGCTGGTCAGGTTGTAGGCTGGGTTTATGACGAGGACAATCCTGTGGGCGACAATTACGTTGATTTCGGAATGTATGCTGATAATCTGAGTTATTCTGATTTTGCAAATGGACTCGATCCGGCGATTTTGCTGGATTTTAATGTTGACGGAAACGTCTGGGAGACGATGTGAATGGATGGACTTGACAGTATCGGTTCGGGAGATTGGCATCGAACGATGGCAGACTATCCTTGTCTCGGCTCAAAAGAGATGAGGATAGTCTATTATATTTGAAGGGAGTTTTCACATGCGTAAAGTAACTATGATCGCTGCTCTTCTTTTATCGGTTTTTATGTTTTTCCATAGCGATATTGCTGTGGGTGATGAGGTTGTGTATGCAGGTGATGTTACGGTAATACATAGTGCGATTCCTGAACCGATATTTGTTGATACATTACCAATGGTAACGACTAAACCACAGGAAGAAGAGGAAAATCTTTTGTCATACGAAGATATCTCACTGATTGCACTTGTCACGATGGCAGAAGCTGAGGGGGAATGCGAAGAAGGAAAACGTCTCGTGATTGACACAATCCTCAATCGTGTGGATTCTGAACATTTTCCTAATAATGTTTACGATGTTGTCTATCAAAGAAATCAATTTTCATCAATCTGGAACGGACGTATCGATTGTTGCGAAGTAAAAGAGGATATTTGTCAACTTGTTAGAGAGGAATTGATTTCCCGTACCAACACTGACGTTATATTCTTCACAGCCGGTGAGTATAGCAAGTATGGGGTACCCATGTTTCAAGTAGAAAACCACTATTTTTCAAGCTATGAATGAAAGGAGAATAATTATGAGTAATTTTGTATCGGTAATCGTATCTTATACCCTTGCAGCATTGGCCGGGGTTTGTTTTGTAGGAGGAGTTGCACTCTTATCAGACGGCAGGAGGGCGTAAGATGATGGAAGGATTTGAAAGAACAATTTCAATACTGGATTATGTGTTGGATACTCCCAAGAAAAGACATATTACTGGGGGTATCCTTTTAAGTGTGTCTATGCTGTTTACAGGATTGGCACTTACGGTGATGACGATAAGAAGGGAGGACATGAATGATGAGTAAAGTAACAGGACTTATTATATTTGTTCTCGGAGCTGCAACGGGTTCTATTGTGACATGGCAGTTTGCAAAAAAGAAATATGAGCAGATTGCCGAGGAAGAGATCAATTCTGTAAAAGAGATGTTCTTAAAGCGTGAACAGGATGCTAGAGACGTTGAAATAACCGTAGAACCGCAGCCGAGTGTAGAAGCAAGTCTGAAAAAGTTTGAAGAGAAGCCTGATATATCCACTTATGCGGAGATATTAAAGAACGAGGCTTATGTACCGGAGGGAACAGAAATGGTCGAAAACAAGCCTTATGTAATCTCGCCGGATGAATTTGGCGAGAACGAGGATTATGACACAATAAGTCTTACATACTATGCAGACCAGGTTCTGGTGGATGATGGAGGCGACAAGATTGAAGATGTGGACGACGTAGTTGGAATGGAATCTCTGACACACTTTGGAGAATACGAGGACGATTCTGTCTTTGTAAGAAATGACAGATTGAGGTGTGACTACGAGATTCTCATGGATGAAAGGACTTATTCAGAAGCCCAGAAGGAACGTCCTCATCAGAGGGAGGCATAAATGACAAGGAGCGAGCTGAATAGCAAGTATTTTAACTGGATGTGCCAGCTCGTATTGGGTCGACGACACTCCAAAAGTCTATCCTATCGTAAACTTTTACGTTTCTTAAATCGTGTGGATTTTTTCTATACGATTCCTATGGATGGAAATCGAGAAGGCGATGGGATAAACTTGCGATATCGTTTCGGTTATGAGAATTCATACAAGAGTTCCGAAATCACAACGTATTTGGATAATCGGCCTTGTAGTGTTTTGGAGATGATGATCGCCCTCGCTATTCGTTGCGAAGAACATATTATGGATGACCCGGATATTGGTAACCGGACGGGTCAGTGGTTCTGGAACATGATTGTAAATCTAGGTTTGGGTTCTATGACGGACGCAAAGTTTGACGAAGATTATGCAAACGAAGTAATTGAACGGTTTCTGAATCGTCAATATGAACGGAATGGCGAGGGCGGTTTGTTTACCGTAGAGCATTGCAACCGGGATTTAAGAATGGTTGAAATCTGGTATCAGATGTGTTGGTACCTGGATAAATTTGTATGAATTCGGAGGTACTGAATGGCACATGGAGATGTATACAAATGGTTTGAATTATATTTTCCGCAATATGCAGGTGAGAATATAGAGATATGGTTCCCGAATGGTAGGAGCAGCATACGTGTAAGGCAGACAAATAAGCAGGAATTTATATTCACCTACAACGGAAAGGATAACTGGAGATTTGAAACGGTTAAAAGCTTTATTAAAGGAAGGAAAGGAGAAAAGGTAATGAAATGATCGACTTTTTAACGATTTCGACACGTAGTAAAAAGCGTGGTGTTATAGAAATCTATCCAAAGTTCATTATCAAAAAAAGCGGCGATCTTATGATAAGAGGCGGTGATTTCTACGCTATCTGGATTGAAGAACGCGGTTTATGGTCTACGGATGAGCAGGATGCGTTACAGCTCATCGACCGCGAATTGGATAGGTATGCTGAAGAAAACCGCCAACGCTTTGACTCCGATATTATTAAAGTCCTGCACATGTGGGACGCTGAGTCCGGTATGATTGACTCATGGCATAAATATTGCCAAAAGCAGTTAAGAGATTCCTTCCATATGCTGGATGAAAAACTTATATTTTCAAACACGCCAACAAATAAAAAAGATTACGCCAGTAAAAAGCTGAATTATCCGCTTGAAGCTGGCGATTTATCTGCTTACGACAAGCTGATGTCTGTATTATATTCTGAGGAAGAAAGACGCAAGATTGAATGGGCGATTGGCTCTGTTGTATCCGGCGATTCAAAGAAATTACAGAAGTTTATGGTTTTATACGGAGCAGCAGGAACAGGTAAATCTACTGTTCTAAACATTATCCAGCAGCTTTTTGAAGGATATTATTCCGTGTTTGATGCTAAAGCTCTTGGTTCTGCAAGTAATTCGTTTGCATTAGAGGCGTTTAAAAGCAATCCTCTTGTGGCAATTCAGCATGATGGCGATTTGTCAAGGATAGAGGATAACACAAGACTGAACAGTTTGGTTTCTCATGAGTTGATGACGGTGAACGAGAAGTTTAAATCCACTTATGCTAATCGGTTTAAATGTTTTCTCTTTATGGGTACGAATAAGCCGGTAAAGATTACAGATGCAAAGTCTGGTCTTATCAGAAGATTGATTGATGTATCTCCGAGCGGTAACAAACTAAATCCAAAAGAGTATAAGACTATTGTGAAGCAGGTTGGGTTTGAACTTGGTGCGATTGCATATCACTGTCAGGAAGTATATCTAAGCGACACCGGTATGTTCGATGATTATATTCCAATCAGTATGCTTGGAGCATCAAATGATTTCTACAATTACATTATCGATTCATACCATGTGTTCAAGAAAGAGGACGGAACAACACTAAAAGCGGCTTGGGAAATGTATAAGACCTACTGTGATGAGGCGAAAGTTTTATATTCTTTGCCGCAAAGAGCATTTAAAGAGGAACTAAAGAACTATTTCAGGAACTATGACGAACGGTTTAATCTTGAAGACGGTTCAAGAGTCCGCAGTTACTATTCTGGGTTTAGAACAGAAAAATTTGAACCCGAAAAAAATCCGGGAGGTGAAAATGGAAAAACAAAATCAGGTACATCAATTGGAGGGGATAGCAGAATCAGTTTTAGACAAGTTCATTCAGATTTCCCATCAGAATTTGATATTTGCGGACGAGATTTCCCAGCTCAATATGCCAGTTCAAAAGAGACTCCGACAAAGAAATGGGAAGAAGTCACGACAAAATTGTCCGAGCTTGACACATCAAGGCTTCATTATGTCAAAGTCCCGGAGAATCATATAGTTATTGACTTTGATATTCCTGATGAGGATGGTAATAAATCCTTTGAAAAGAATCTCGAAGCAGCAAGTAAATGGCCGCCGACTTATGCAGAGTTGAGTAAGAGTGGAGCCGGAATCCATCTTCATTATATTTATACCGGCGATCCAACGATGCTGAGTCGAATATATGACGATCACATAGAAGTTAAGGTGTTCAGTGGCAAAAGTTCACTGAGACGTAAATTGTCGAAGTGTAACGATTTGCCTATCGCAACAATTAGCTCTGGTTTACCAATGAAAGGAGAAAACAAAATGGTAAATTTTGATGCAATCAAAAGCGAGAAAGGGCTTAGAACACTTATTAAGCGTAATCTGGAGAAAGAAATACATCCCGGAACTAAGCCCAGTATCGATTTTATCTACAAGATACTGGAGGACGCATACTCCAGTGACCTGAACTATGATGTCACGGATATGCGAAATGCAGTATTGGCTTTCGCAGCCAGTAGTACCCATCAGGCAGATTACTGTATTAAGCTTGTAAATAAGATGCAGTTTAAGTCTGCCGACGCATCAGAAGGCGTTAAGAATGATGAGGCAAAGCTTATATTTTATGATGTGGAAGTATTCCCGAATCTCTTCCTCGTAAACTGGAAGATTGAAGGTGAAGGAAAGCCTGTTGTACGGATGATCAACCCAACACCGACTGAAATTGAAGAACTGATGCGGTTCCGTCTGGTAGGATTTAACTGCCGCCGCTACGACAATCATATTTTGTATGCGAGATTGATGGGTTATACAAACGAACAGCTCTATAACTTGTCACAGAAAATCGTTGGGGCAAAGAAAGGCGCTAACAGAGACTGCTTTTTCGGTGAGGCATATAATGTGTCTTATACGGACGTCTACGATTTCGCATCCGCTGGAAATAAAAAGAGTTTGAAGAAACTTGAAATCGAGATGGGAAATATTTCTATAAAGGAACTGGAAAAGAAAGGTTTCTCAGATACAGAAATTCGCATTATAAAGGCAGGAACTCATCATCAGGAATTAGGACTTCCATGGGATGAGCCGGTTCCTGAAGAACTTTGGACGAAGGTTGCTGAGTATTGTGATAACGATGTTATTGCAACGGAAGCAGCCTTTATTTATTTGAAAGCGGACTGGACAGCAAGACAGATTCTGGCTGACTTAGCAGGTATGACAGTCAATGACACCACGAATACACTCACAACCAGGATTATATTTGGGAATGAGCGTAAGCCGCAGGATCAGTTCCACTATCGGAATCTTGCAGAGCCGGTATATGATCTTGACGAGGCAACGTATAATTTCCTTGCGGAAGCTTGCCCGGAAATGATGCAACAAACTCATGGTGAGGCTGGAAGCTTTTTGCCGTATTTCCCTGGGTATACTTTTGAGAACGGAAAATCCATGTATCGTGGAGAGGAAGTTGGAGAAGGCGGTTATGTATATTCTGAGCCTGGTATGTACGGAAATGTTGCATTGCTGGATATTGCTTCTATGCATCCGCATAGTGCGATTGCCGAAGTTCTGTTCGGAGTGAAGTTCACGACAGCGTTCCGCGATATTGTCGAGGGTCGTGTAAGTATCAAGCATGAGGCTTGGGACATCGTGAATAAGATGCTGGATGGTAAACTTACTCCTTACATTCAGAAAGTAATCAATGGCGAGATGACATCTAAGCAGCTTGCAGATGCTTTGAAGACGGCAATCAATTCCGTTTACGGTCTCACTTCTGCTTCGTTCGAGAATGCGTTCCGTGATTCGAGAAACATTGATAATATCGTGGCGAAGCGTGGAGCTTTGTTCATGGTAGATTTGAAAAATGAGGTGCAGAAACGCGGATATACGGTCGCTCATATTAAGACCGATTCCATCAAGATTCCGGATGCGACACCGGAGATTATCCAGTTTGTTATGGATTTTGGTAAGAAGTACGGATATACATTTGAACACGAGGCTACATACGACAGAATGTGTCTGGTAAACGATGCTGTTTATATTGCCAGATACAAGGATGGAGATGGTCTCGGCAAATGGACAGCAACGGGAACTCAGTTCCAGATTCCTTATGTCTTCAAGACCTTGTTCAGTAAGGAAGATGTTCTCTTTGAGGATATGGCGGAAACGAAAGAAGTCAAATCGGCTTTATATTTGGACATGAATGAGGAGCTTCCGCAGCTTACGCCAGATGAAGAAAAAGAACTGGATAAGATTGATAAAGCATGGCACAGTGCGGCAGGAGGTACAGCATTGGAAGAAGTTGCCCAGAAATTTGGTTACACCATGGAAGGCATAGGGGGACGGTATTCAGAACTTTGCGAAAAGAATGATAAGGCGCACGACTATCACTTTATCGGAAAAGTTGGGCGTTTCTGTCCCGTTAAGCCTGATACTGGCGGCGGAGTGCTTCTCAGGGAGCAGAATGGTAAGTATTATGCTGCAACTGGCTCATCCGGATTTCGCTGGCTTGAATCTGAAATGGTTCGTGAACTGAATAAGGAAAATGATATTGACCGGTCTTATTATGACAATCTTGTGGATGAAGCTGTTAAAACTATCTCATCGTATGGTGATTTTGAATGGTTTGTATCGGATGATCCGTATGTTAAGGAGCTTGGAGCAAACGATGCGGATGTTGATATTCCCGAACCGTGGCTTCCGCCGTGTGGCGATATGAAGTATGCTACATGTTTTGACTGCCCGAAATTTCATGATGATGAGTTCCACATGGATTGTGACCTTGGGTATGATATTTCGGAAATTGTTGCAAAGCGTGAATTTATGAATCTTCCGGAAGAGGAAGAATTACCATTTATTTAAAGAAAAGGAGATATAAAAAATGGCTAACAGAGTGAATGACAACATTATTATGGAGAACGCGAGAATTATATTTAGAAACTTCTCTGGAAAAGAATCTAAGTATAACCGCAAAGGCAGCCGGAACTTCTGTGTCATCATCGATGACGTGGATCTGGCAAAGAAGCTCGGTGACGAGGGCTGGAATATTCGCATTCTTGAAGCCCGTGAAGAGGGAGATGAGCCGAAGTATTATCTTCAGGTGCAGGTAAGTTATGATAATATTCCGCCCAAAGTGTACATGGTTACAAGGAAGACCAAAACACTGTTGGATGATGAGTCGATTGCTTCTCTGGACTATGCGGAGATTCGCAATGTTGATCTGACTATCCGTCCATACAACTGGGAAGTCAGCGACAAAACCGGTGTTAAGGCGTATCTGAAGACGATGTATGTAACCATCGAGGAGGACGAGTTTGCCGATAAGTATGACTCTCTGGAAGGGCCGGACGAAGTACCGTTCAACTAAATTATATTTTGGGAGCCACTGTCTGAATTGGCGGTGGCTCTTTTATGAAAGGAGAAAAGGTATGAACGATAAATTTCCATATGTTGTAGGACAAAGAGCCGCAATGTTCCATGATGGAAAATGGAATGAGGGAAAAATAGTCGAAGGATATAGATTTAGAGATGGCATTGTAACCATTTTGACTGATGATGGTAAAAAACTTTGGTGCGGAGAAGCGAGAAAGGATCTTTATTGTAAATTATAAAATTGTGATAACGAAAGGAGAAAATTATGCCATTTTGGAAGAAAAAGAAACCAAAGCAGCAGAAGTATACAGCCAAACTAAAACCTGCTGTTGCTCCGGCAAAACCGCTTCCTAAAGCAGAAGAAAAACAGAAACCATCTTATCTGCCGCCTAAGTATGAGCCACCGAAGATGCCGGATTATATTTTGAAAAAAGAAAAGCCTGAAAAAGATACCGCATCTCCAACGATTCCACAGAAGAAGTTAGATGCGAGAAAAGAGTTTCTAAGAGTGTTCGGACGGCTTACCACTCATCATCGGGCATGGGATGTGTGGAGAGATTTTGTAGTGATGTTTGCCTGTTCTCTGTCCAATCCGATTGACAAAAACCACTACGATGAGAGAGAAAAAAGATATTTAAAAATCATCAACAAATACAGCAAAGACGATCAGAAACTGTTTCCTGAACTTGCCGCTCATACAGTCATGGCTTTGGAAGAAAATCCAGAGCAGGACTTCCTGGGCGGTATTTTTATAGAATTGAGACTTTATGACGAGCATAGGGGACAATTTTTCACGCCATATCATGTGTGCGACTTAATGGCAAAAATAGCAGTTAATGATATTTCAAAGGAAATTGATGAGAGGGGTAATGGGACTTGAATTATACGATTACCAAATGAAAGCCGTTAATCAAATGAAAAACGGTTGTATCCTTTGTGGTGATGTTGGTTCTGGCAAATCGAGGACAGCTCTTGCTTATTACTTCTTTCTGAACGGTGGAGAACTTCTTGGAGGTGTTGCTGGAGATAATTATGTTCCTATGGGAGACTCACCGAAAGATTTATACATTATAACAACTGCCCGGAAACGGGATACGAAGGAATGGGAGGGTGAGCTTTCGCCCTTCCTTCTTTCTACTAATCCAGAAGTGAGTTTATACCAGAACACGGTAATTGTTGATTCATGGAACAATATAAAAAAGTATGAAGATGCTATGGATGCTTTCTTTATATTTGACGAACAGAGAGTTGTCGGTTCTGGAGCATGGGTAAAGTCGTTCTTGAAGATAGCGAAACACAACCAATGGATACTGTTATCGGCTACTCCGGGAGATACATGGCAAGATTATATTCCAGTTTTTATTGCAAACGGATTCTATAAGAATCGGACAGAGTTCATCAGAGAGCACATTGTCTACAGCCGATTCAGTAAGTTCCCGAAAGTGGATCGATATTTAAACACCGGGAAATTGATACGGCATAGGAACGATATTTTGGTAAACATGAACTTTAGACGAACCACGGTTTCGCATCACGAAGATGTGTTTGTTAAATATAGTATTGAAAAGTATAAGGATGTATCAAGAACCCGGTGGAATCCTTATACGGAAGAGCCGATCGTCAATGCTGGAGAACTTTGTTATGTTTGGAGGAAAATCGTAAACAGTGACCAATCAAGACAAATAGCTTTGTTAGAGATTGTGGAGAAACATCCAAGAGCTATCATATTTTATAATTTTGACTATGAGCTTGATATATTAAAAAATTTGGCTTATGGGGATGATGTTGAGATTGCGGAATGGAACGGGCATTGTCATCAACCGGTTCCAGATAGTAAGAAATGGGTATATTTAGTTCAATATAATGCTGGAGCTGAGGGATGGAACTGTATCAAAACAGATACCATTATATTTTACTCGCAGAACTACTCCTATAAGATCATGAAACAATCATCTGGACGAATTGACAGATTGAATACACCATTCAAGGATTTGTATTATTATCATTTGAAATCTCGTTCCGGGATTGATTTGGCAATTAGTAGGACATTAAAAGAAAAGAAAGATTTTAATGCGACAGGATACGCAAAGCGATACACGTTCGCTTCTGAATCATTACCCAATGTCGCATAGAGAGGAGAATTCGATGAAAAACAAATCTGATACTTTTCTGGTAAGTTTTGACTATACACATGGAGACATTCCGGTGTTGATTGTTGGAAGACGAGGAACAGAAAAAGAAATTGATATTGTCAATGCTTTCAAAGGTAATGAAGCAAAAGAACTGTATCAGAAACTTACAAAGAAAGTGGGTATATAAAACATGTTTTATAAAGATAGAGATAACAATTTCTACTTTTTTAGTATCCTTACCAATGAAGATCTTAAAAACGAAGAGATAGAAAAAAGAAAAATAGTTGGGCTTCTTGCCACTTTCTGTTTGGGATTTGATTTGGTAATGACAGTTTTAGCGGTTTTAGCAATTTTATAAGTAAAGGAGAAGACAATGGATACAACCGAACTCCAAGAAGCTTGTAAACTCCTATCCGCAGCGTTGAAAGCATTTGGAATCTCATTACAAGAAGCAGCTCAAGCTTTTTCCAAAATATTTAACGATGTCATAGAAGAAACAGCAAGTAATTTTGAAGATTTTCTAAAATGTATGCGAAAAAAGGCAAAGGAACCTAAAAAGCCAAATGGGGTACCGCCTATCAAATATCATAAGAAGGATTATCTTCACAATCAGAATATATCTACCTATAGAGTAAATAAAAAAGTTCAGAAGAATTTGCCGTATCAGCGCCGAAACTATTAGGGCGCTTTTTATATTTGAAAGGAGAAAACGAGATGAACGGAAATTGTAAAGTATTTGAAAGTAATGAGGGGAATGTATTTAAGTATGTTTTTACAGGGGAAGATTATGTTGTGGAGGCGGTTTTATATCGCTATGAAAGTTTTATGAAAAGAACTGTAATATGTTGCTCAACAATGAGCGGATGTCCAGTTGGATGTAAGTTTTGCGGAACAGGAAATAAATTTATTCGCAATCTCGATTCCGACGAGATTGTTGGGCAGATTATTGCTATCCTTTCGGATAAGAAAATTTTTTCATCTATTCAGGATGCGGAAAGATTCCAAATTATGTTTATGTCAATGGGGGAACCAATGCTGAATTGGGGAAACGTGGAGTCTGCAATTAGGAAATTACATTCAAAGTTCCCGAAAGCAGAGTTGCTTCTGTCAACTATTGGACCTAATGAACCGGAAAATTTTAATAAGCTGTTGAAGCTATCTTGCGAAATCGAGAAAATCGGGCTTCAGTTTTCGATTCACAAAGCGTGGGACTACCAGCGTGATATTTTGATTCCGTATAAGGATAAAATGTCCCTTGCCCAGATCAGAGACTATGGAATTCTCTGGTGGAAAGAAACAGGTAGAAAGCCCTATCTCAATTATTGCTTGGATGGAACGAACGGCTCTAAACCGAATGCAGATCAATTGATGGATTTATTTAGTCCTTTGATATTCTGCTTTACATTTTCCGTAGTCTGTTCAAAAGACGAAAATATGAAAGACGCTGGTTATAAAAATCTTTCTCAAATTCGCCAATTTGAACAGCAGTTTTTAAGAAAAGGATATAACACCAGAATTTTTAATCCTGATGGTCAGGATGATATTGGTGGAGGATGTGGTCAACTTTGGTATGTGCAGCAATGGATGAAAGAACATGGGAGGTAGTAATCAGAAATGCGAACGATTTATAAATACCCACTAACACCTGCGACTGAACAGATTATAAAGGTTCCTCTTCTTAAAACAGATCCATATACGGCTGTAAAGATTAAGCAACAAATCTTAAAGCTGGATGTTCAGGAAAATACACCGTGTCTATGGATAATGGTTGATAGCGAACAGCGTGAACGAGCTGTAAAAGTAACTCTTTGCGGAACTGGCCAGAAATGTTATGAACCTATTGAGGATTATATTGATTCGTTTCAGGTACAACAAAACAGCGGTGCTAACTTTGTGTTTCATGTGTTTGTTAGAGAACACGAATGAAAGGAGAAAAACAATGAGTACATATGTTATAGCAGTAGATTTTGATGGAACTTTATGCGAGAACAAGTATCCACAAATTGGTGATCCGAAAAACAATACCATCGCATATTTAAAAGACAAACAGCGTAACGGAGCAAAGGTTGTTTTGTGGACATGCCGGATAAATGAGCTTCTTGATGCGGCTGTCAGATGGTGTCGTAACCAGGGATTGATATTTGATGCGGTCAATCAGAATGTCCCAGAGATTATTGAGGAATTTGGCGGTGATACCAGAAAGATATTTGCGAATGAGTATATCGACGACCGAAACGTGATGCCCTTAAAAGAGGAAACAAAATCTAACCTTTTGACGTGGGCAGAGTTGGAAGTTGAGATTGCTTGCAAACACGAACGAGGAGACAGAGCCAAAGAAGAATGGGACTATGGCTGTGCTTGCTATGAGAGTGCATTGAAAGCTTTTAAAAGTCTTGAAGAAGATGGTCATACCGGTTTCAGCATCGGTCTTACAAAGCAGATTCTCAATCGGCTTATTGACGGAAATCCGTTGACTCCAATAGAGGATACGGATGATATCTGGAGCGATATTGCTGATGTAAGTGGGGAGAATGGTGAAGTAATCAACTATCAGTGCAAACGAAAGAGTTCCCTGTTCAAATATGTCTATACCGATGGTTCAGTGGAATTTCGAGATGTTGATCGCTTTATCATGGTTGATACTATTACGAATACCACATGGCACTCTGGACTTGTAGACCAGATTCTCAGGGAAAAATACCCGATTACTATGCCTTATATTCCAGCAGATAAACCTTACAAAGCTGTATGTGAGGAATATTTAACGGATAGGAAGAATGGTGACTTCGATACAGTCGGTATTTTTAAAGTTATCGAGCCGGATGGAACGACTGCCGAGATCAACAGATATTTTAAGGATGCTCCAAATGGGTGGGAAGAAATCAATCTTGAGGAATTTAAGAGCCGACGGGCAATGCATTACGAGAGGCAAAATAGAGAACGTAAGGAGGTAGAAAATGGGAAGCACTAAAATTGATATTTTGGTAGATGAGCTGAAGGAGTATTTGAATCCTGATTTCTACACCAAAGGTACTTCTACAATAGAGCGCCTTATCATTGCTGTTAGAGAGGAGGTCAACAATGAACGAAAGTAACTCTATCAAAAAACTAATCATGGATTTAGCTTCTCAGATTGCATTGGATGAAAATTTAGATACTGTACGTTTTCACATACGACCGCCGGAATATTCGTACACGGATTGTATATCAGTAACATTCTATAAAGAAAAACATGCAGTTGATAATATTTTTCCGATAAACGAGTTTTTAGATATGAAATCAGATTTACGTTCATTTGCGATCAATACTTATCTAACAGCAATGGCAAATAAACCGAAAGGCTAAGAGGATAATAAAGTATGGATAGTAAAAACTGTACCACCTGCTCGAAAGCTATATTTTGTGAATCTTGGGGTGAATACAAGTGTAAAGAACGAAAAATACGGATTCATGATACAAATGAGGGAGCCTACTGCGGATTATATTCCAAAGGGACTCCCTCAACTGATTGCCATTGCGAAATATGTATGGAGAAAGGAGGAACTGAGGATGAGTAAAACATAGAATTAAAATCGAGAAGTAAGACAACTGAATAAGGAACTAAAAACTCAAATTTGAAAGGAGAAAGTTATGGCATTATTGATAGTTTCAATCATTTTAACAATCATATTATTTATCGGTCTTGGGTTTCGGTATATACCGGGAGAGGGGCGATTTGACGACGGAAAAATTAGCTGGAAGTTTAGCAAGAGAAATCTGCTGAGTTTTCTTGCCCTTATTATAGTAGCTTTTGGATTCTTTACCAAGATACCGGCTAATAGTGTTGGTATTATTTACAGTCCGTTCGATGGAACAAGGGAGCAGACATTATCTGAAGGTTTTCATGGCAAAAACATATTTGATCAGGTCTATAAAATGAGTACAGAAGTACAGACGATGACCGTAGAGAATTTGACAACACAGACTATGGATGCTCAGTATCTTAACAGCGTTCTGGATATTAAATATCGTGTGAGTGCGTCCAATGCATATTTAGTATTCAAACAGTTCCGGACAATGGATAATATGTCCCAAAATCTTATTATTCCTACTACGCAGCGAGTGCTGGAAATGGTTACAACCAAATACAACGTTATTGATATTTTGGGTGAAAGCCGAACTGAAGTATATCATGAACTGGAAACTATGTTGACTGAGGAATTTGCTAAATATGGTGTTGAATTTTATGCGATCTCTATTACGGATATGGATGCCGGTGATGCACTGGAACAGGCTATTACGGACGAGGCGGTAGCAAAGAAAGCTGTTGAGACGGCTGAACAGAATTTATTGAAAGCTCAGACAGAAGCTAAGCAGCAGTCCGTACAGGCGCAAGCGAAACAGGATGCCGCTCGAATCGAGGCTGAAACAAAGCTGATTGAAGCTGAAGCAGAGAAACAGGCGAACGAGCTTTTGAACCAGTCTTTGACTGATGAGATTCTGAGAATGGAGTGGATTAACAAATGGAACGGACAGATGCCTACATATTATAGTGGGGATGATTCTGGAGCAGGAATTATATTTGACGCTACAACAGTAACTGAAACAGAATAAAGGCGAACGGGTGCTGGTTGATATTTGACTGGCACCCAATTTTTATGAAAAGGAGAAAAAGATGGATGATTGGAGATGTGAGTGTATGAATGAGCGGATAGATAATAGACCTCATTTTATAGTAGGTGGTAGACAGTCCGGAAAAACAATACGGCTTATCAAAGAAGCAAGTAAAACAAATGGGGTTATTGTTTGCCCTACACACCATATGGTCGAATACATTTTTCAAACGGCTCGTGAACTTGGCTGTCCCATTTTAAAGCCAATTACATACGAGCAATTATTTGTATATCCTAATCGGGCAAAGAAAAATGATCATTACTTTGATGAGTACGGAATGACATTAGTAGACGCTCTCCGTAGACAACTTGGAGTGTTTGAACGCCATAACGCTAAATCTATAGTCATTGATGAAGATTCTATTGAATCATTAAATGATATTTTGGGCGAGCTCAGAGTTAGTGATATGGACGGTAAAGAACTGAAGTTCAAAATTGAGGTTTTAGGGAGGAACGAAAACAATGATTAAAATTGAAAACTTTGAAGTAACAGGATGGGATCATGTTATCCGTGGGATGCGGAATCCAATGAATAGTTGGGATAAATCTGACAGCGGTATTTGTAAAGGTGGCGATGATGGAATCGGCTGTGAGAACTGTGTTGATTGTGGGTGTGATCATTCATATGACCAGTCGTGGCAGCTCGGAAAAGCAGATCACGAACTGATGATGAAACTGGCGAAGGCTGGTTCAGTTCACGGAAAATTCCGCCGGATGATCACAGTCTATATGGACATCGTAGCACCGCTTTACTGGTGGAAGGAGTTTGATACATACAAGGTTGGTACCGTTGCCAACTCCTGCTCCACCATGCATAAGATTCATGCTAAGGAATTTACATTGGAAGATTTCTCTTGCGAACATCTTCTTTGGTCCGACAACAATATGTCAGATGAAGATATTCCGGTTAAAGTAATGGAAAATCTTATTTATGTATTAAATCATTATCGGAGCGTCTTTCTTGATACAAAAGATAAGACTCATTGGTGGCAGATGATTCAGCTTCTCCCTTCTTCCTATAACCAGAAACGGACGGTAATGCTGAACTATGAAGTTCTGTCCAATATCTACCAGTATCGGCGGGAACATAAGCTGGATGAATGGCGAGAGTTCTGTCAGTGGATCGAGCAGCTCCCGTATAGCGAAATTGTTACTTGTAATGTGAGGGAGAAATCAGATTGAAAATTAGCGGAAAATTATCTTTAATAACTCAAGGGTTAATCAACCCCAAAGAAGTTATTGGAAAACCAATAACCGCCGATGGTGTAGTGATTGGTAAAATATTGGAGATTGACGAGAAGTCAGATTTATATTTTGGAGAGATTTCTGACAATGTTCTTATAAACTTTGTAACTCCGTGTAGTTGTGAAATAAGGTGGTGATTAAAAACAATGAGCGCACAGTATGATTTATATTTACAACAGCATCGTGCTAATGTGTACAAAGGCTTCGAGTGGATTCGCGAGAATCTCCCGGAGCTTTTAGTAAATGAAAACGGTGCTGAGTGGCAGACAGAGTTTGCTCATGACGCTTCTAAGAATGAACCGGACGAATATGAAGCTTATGACGCATACTTCTATGGAGGAAACAGGTCATATAAAGTGATGGAAAATTATAGGCGGGCGTGGCTTTTACACCTGCATCGTAATCCTCATCACTGGCAGCATTGGGTTCTTATTAACGATGACCCGAAGGAGGGAGAGATTATCCTGGATATGCCCTACAATTATATTCTTGAAATGGTTTGTGATTGGTGGGCGTTTAGCTGGTCGAAAGGGAAGTTGTTTGAGATTTTTGACTGGTATGATGAGCATAAGGCTTATATAAAGTTAAGCAATGCTACGAGGAAGGCAGTTGATGATATCCTCGAAAAAATAAGAGAGAAGCTTTCGGAGATTGCCACAGGAGGAGTTGTAAAATGATAAAGGAAAAGAAAGAGACCGTCATGCTCCCCCAAAGTACAGTCATTGAGAAAACATGTATATGTGACGTCTGCAAAAAGATTGTTTGGAAAAAGAATCTGCTACCCGATGCAAAACATAACTATTCAAACAATGTTGGTTATTATGATATAACAACGGGGCATCACGATTGGGGTAACGACAGTGTAGATAGTATTGAACATCATCAGGTGTGTGAAAAATGTCTAAAATCATTTGTTGCTGGGTACTTTGACGAAGCCAACGGAACTGAATATATGGATATTCAGAGAAACTGGCTTTACTCAGATGTTGACCCAAAAACGGAAGAAGGACTAAGCAACGATTCAGCATTATGATTCTATATCCTACAATACATTGGAAGAATTGAATGCAACCTATAAATCTAATCATCCGGATGTTTTACGTATGAAAAAGAAATATGGGTCGGATATTCAGTTTAGTCGAATTATGCATAGAAAAGGTGTCGAGCCAAGATTTGAATTGAGTTGTTATAAAATCAAAAAGGAGGAAAAGTAAAAATGACATTTGCAGATTATGCGGGGTATGCTCTTATTTTGGTAGTGATTTATCTTTGTGTTTATGCGCTGATTAACCGAGTATGTCAGTGTATTGAGCACTGTGCGACCGCCAGAGCATATTCCAAGTTCAGAGAAAACGGAGTTGCGGTGAAGATGGATGCCGTAGAAGCAGGTATTCAAAAATCGAATAAGGAGAAGAAAAATGTCAAAGAAATGGTGTGACCTGTTGAAAGGTCTTCTTATTATATTGGCGGCAGGTACGGTCTTTGTGGTTACACTTGCTTTCTTTGTAGCTTGGATTGCTTGGAGAAGCGGAGCGCCTTTGCCGGTTTGATATTTACGCATCTAAAGCATCTCCTTTTATGGAAACATAACATGTTTTGAAGAAAGGAGAAGAAAAATGAAACATGTAAATCTTGAGAAATGGAAAGAGCCGGTGGAAAAGCTCACGAAGATGTTGACAGAGAATAGTCCAACTATCCTTACGGTCTTTGGGTCGGTAGGTCTTGTGACGACTGTTGGGTTGGCAATCAGGGCTACAGTTTCGGCTGCTCGGATTATGGATGAACACAAAGATGAGATAGAACAAATCCCACAGAAGCAATATAAAGCGGCTGAGGCAGTTAGACTGACTTGGAAGTGTTATGTTCCAGTTACTATTGTTGGTGGGGCAAGTCTTGGTTGTATTATTGGAGCAAATAGCATCAATCTCAAACGTAATGCGGCTTTGATGGCTGCCTATATTACCACCGAAGACAAGCTGAAAGGCTGTCAGAGCTGGATAACAGAGGCTGTCACTGGTAAGTCTGAGAAAAAAGATGGAGATGAATCAGAGAAGAAAGACAATAAGCCATTGATATTTGATGGTCGCAAATGTCTATGCAAGGATGAATTTTCTGGTAGATTGTTCGAGACCACATTGTCGCGGATTCGGACAGCGGAATCGAGACTGAACCAAATGATGACTTACGAATATAGAGTAACCGTAAATGAGCTTTATGATGAGCTTGATTTGGAACGTATCGAAGCAGCAGAACACTTTGGTTGGGATTTGGAAAGGGGCGATCAAGTCCAAATTAGCATTGATGCTGAAATGAATGAACAACATGGACCAATAATGTTAATTACATACGATCCGAAGCACTATTGGAATGGTTGAAATATTGATATTGTTGACAATCTTTAAGAGCCGTGTAACAGCGGCTCTTTCTTTTGTAAAGTTATAAAGGAGAAAGCTATGTGGAAACGAGAATTATTGAAAAACAAGCTTTATGCCATTGCAATTATATTTTTGGGAGCACTGTCAATTCCTATTGAGTGGGATGTCACATTCTTTTTATTTGCTGTGCTGGTTGGAGTGGTTCTATTTTTTGAAAAGGAGAATTGGATAGTATGAATTATCAGAAGATTACCCCGATTAGTATCGCCGATGGAATTGGATGTCGGGTAGTTTTGTGGGTGTCTGGATGCGGGCATGACTGTTATAAATGTCATAATCCTGATACACATAATCCATTTTCTGGATATTTGTTTGATGAGCCGGCAGAAAAAAGATTGTTTGAGCTTCTACGACCGACCTATATTGACGGTATCACATTTAGCGGAGGCGATCCATTACATCCACTGAACAGAGGTACTATAACACGACTTGCAAAACGAATCAAATCGAAACTGCCAGAGAAAACAATATGGCTTTACACGGGTTATATTTATGAGCAGGTTTGTGATTTGGAAGTTATGAAATATATAGATGTGTTGGTTGATGGTCCTTATATAGACACTCAAAGATGTGTCGGTAAATTTTATGGCAGTACAAATCAGAGAATTATATTTTTAAAAGAATCTGGAGGTAGATGACATTGATAACAAAAATCATTAAGCGGGATGGCACAGAGGCAGACTTCAATACGGAGAAGATCCGAAATGCCATTACTAGAGCAAATGCAGAAGTCGAAGGGCAAAACAGAATGAGCGCCATCGGTATTGATATCACCACACGGATGGTTGTAAGACAGCTCGAAAAATTTAACCGTGCTGTCGAAGTGGAGGAAATTCAGGAAATTGTGGAAACGGAGCTGATGGTGGCGAAAGCTTTTGAGGTTGCCAAATGTTATATTCGGTACCGCTATGACCATAAGCTGAAACGAGAATCCGATACTGATAAGAAGATTCTAAGTCTGGTTGAGTACAACAACGAAGCTGTTAAGCAGGAAAACAGTAACAAAGATCCGGAAATCATTCCTACTCAGCGGGATTATATTGCTGGGGAAATCTCAAAAGACATAACTATGCGAAAACTTCTTCCGGAGTCAGTTGTAAAGGCACATAATGAAGGACTGATCCATTTCCACGATTCAGACTACTTCATCCAGCACTCTCACAACTGTTGCCTCGTAAACCTGGAGGACATGCTTCAGAATGGTACTGTGATATCCGGTACGCTGATTGAGAAGCCTCATACCTTCAGTACCGCTTGTAACATTGCAACGCAAATTATTGCACAGGTAGCAAGCTCTCAATACGGTGGACAATCCATCAGTCTGGCACATCTGGCTCCATTTGTAGACGATACCAGACAGCGATTCCGAAAGAAGTATAAGGATTTGTGGGATTATATGGATAAGTCAGATTATGACATGTTCATTGAACGGATGGTATCTGAGGATATTACTAAAGGGGTACAGACAATTCAATATCAGGTAGTAACACTGATGACTACGAATGGTCAGGCTCCGTTTATCACGGTTTACATGAACATCAATGAGGCTAAGAATGACCAGGAACGAAAAGATCTTGCGGCTATTATTGAAGAAACTCTAAAGCAACGAATTCAGGGAGTGAAAAATGAGGTAGGCGTATGGATTACACCCGCATTTCCGAAACTCATCTATGCTCTGGATGAAAATAATGTCTATCCGGATTCGGAATATTTCTATCTCACAGAGATTGCGGCACAGTGTACTGCTAAACGGATGGTTCCTGATTATATTTCCAACAAGATTGAGCGAGAGCTGAAGAACGGTGATACTTACACCTGTATGGGCTGCCGCTCTTTCTTGACACCGGACAGGACAACCGAAAATTACTCAAAGTGTAACAACTGGACAGCCGGTCACAAATACTACGGACGATTTAATCAGGGTGTTGTGACCATCAATCTTCCTGATGTAGCTTTAAGTTCTGGTGGCGACTTCAACAAGTTTGATAATATTCTCAAAGACCGTCTGGAAAACATTTGCTATCCGGCTCTGATGGCTCGGCACAATCGGTTAAAGGGAACCAGCTCGAATGTCGCTCCGATTCTTTGGCAGTATGGTGCTTTGGCACGGTTGGATAAGGACGAGCTGATAGATCAACTTCTCTACCATGGATATTCCACAATCAGCCTTGGATATGCCGGGTTGTATGAGTGTGTCAGATATATGACGGGCGAGTCGCATACAGCAGGAGGTAAAGACTTTGCGTTGCATGTGATGAGAATGCTGAATGATTATACAGCCAAATGGAAAGCAGAAACGGATGTTGACTTTTCGCTGTATGGAACCCCGCTGGAATCCACAACTTATAAGTTCGCTAAGAGCTTACAGAAGCGGTTTGGCATTGTTCCGGGCGTAACAGACAAGAATTATATTACCAACAGCTATCACGTTCATGTAACTGAGCCGATAGATGCCTTTACGAAGCTGGCCTTTGAATCTGAATTCCAGGAGCTTAGTCCCGGCGGGGCGATTAGTTATGTTGAGGTTCCAAATATGGACAACAATATTCCGGCAGTCATCTCTGTCATTAAGTATATTTATGACAACATCATGTATGCAGAATTGAATACCAGAAGCGACTACTGCCAGGTATGTGGCTTTGAGGGAGAGATCAAAACCGTCGAAGACAACGGTAAGCTGGTTTGGGAATGTCCGAACTGCGGCAACCGTAACAAAAACAAAATGAATGTGACTCGTAGAACATGCGGTTACATTGGCACAAATTTCTGGAATCAGGGACGAACGCAAGAGATTTCTGAAAGAGTGCTGCATTTGTAAGAAAGGATTGATATTTAATGAGATATGTAGTAATTGGAGCAATCGGAGCGGCGTGCTTTATTCTCGGTCTTGCCATAGTTATAGCAACTAAGGCAGTTAATGAGGCAGCAGTATTTATGGACAGTTCGTTTCGTTGGGGGAACGGAAGAAATTATTAAGGAGGAATTTGTTTATGACAATCAACGAATATCAAAAAGAAGCTATGAGAAGTGCCAACCCGCAGTCGTTGAATGACCAGGCGAAAGGCTTGAGCAATACTGCTCTTGGATTATGTGGGGAATCTGGTGAGGTAGCTGACATGATTAAAAAGCATCTACATCAGGGACACGATCTGGACAAAGAACATATGGTGAAGGAGCTGGGTGATGTTGCTTGGTATTTGGCTCTTGGTGCTACTATCATCGGCTACGACCTGGAGGATATTTTACAGATGAATATTGATAAGTTGCGTGCAAGATATCCAGAGGGTTTTGACGCTCGTAGGAGTCAGCATCGAAAAAATGATGATATTTAAGAGGAGGACGGGCATGTGAGTGAGAATCCAAGAAAAAATCATGAAGGATATTCAGATCCAACAGCTTATGAAGCTATTAGGAATGCAGATGCAGACGATGAGAGATTTCATAAATTGCTAAACACCATTTTCACAATCTGTGAGCTTTCTGGTTTTCATCTGGAGGAACGAATCATCCTCAAAGATATACAGACTGGAAAAGTTTGGAGGTAATACTTTATGGATCGGGACACTTTTGTAAGAGAGTTTGGATTTGCTTCTCCAAGCCTCGATAAAAGAAAAATTAAGAAGCTGGTTAAAAAATCTGTAAATGCTAATCAGGACGGAAATCCGAGAGGACATCATAATTTGATTATTGTTATGGAAGAACTTTCGGAATTGCAGAAAGAAGTATCTAAACAGATTAGAGAGCAGGGTGATATTGTTTCCTTGACAGAAGAAATGGCGGACGTTGCGCTTGGAGTGATCTATTTGCAGGAAATATGTGGTATTACTACAGAAGATATTTATAAAGCAATGAACGTAAAGATGAAACGACTGGAACGAGTGCTTAATAGCAGAGGATGCTATCGATAAATATGGAGGGTAAAATACATGGCGATGTGTGAAAAATTGGAGGTGGAGTTTGTGGGTGGAGGAGTCAGAGAAACTATTTGTACCAGTTGCATACATAGAGAAGTATGTACATATAAGCAAATGTATATTGATTTTTTGAAAGCGCAGGAAAGATTGTATGACGAATACGCAAATTGTATTTCGTTTATCAAGAAAAGTGATCCAGACTGCAATTACTATAAGAAGAAATCAGACGTAAATTTGCGGTGATTTGGGCGTCCGTACCAGTCCTTTACAGACGGACAAAATCTAATCTAGGTTAGAAAATTTCTGGTCAAATCCTGTTTTTAAAAGTGGGCAGAGGAGAAAATTGGGGAGATTTTGAAGAACTTCTACGGACGATTTTCAAAAATTTTGGTCATTTTTTGCCCACTTTGCCCACTTTTTTTAAAAAGTGACCAGGCACTTTGACCAGTAAAAACCCAGTATTTATGCGGGTTTGAGGGGTGTTTGCCCACTTTCCCACTTTTTTCTTTAAACTATTATGATAAAAAAATTTAATAATACTATAAATAGGGCAAGAAAAAGTGGGCATTTGACCAAAGCCTGAGGAAAGGAGGACTTATGAGAAAAAAAATCACATGGAATGATGTTTACAAAGACTTCAAAATTCGATTACCAAATTTATCGAAAAAAGTGACTTATTGGAAGCCTAGAGATTATCTTTCCATTACAGTATATTTCGAGGACGGCTCCCAGATGGTTTATGACTACCTGTATAAAAAAGCATCTTTCATTGTGATGCCGCAGGTGGCCCTAGCATAAAATTATCGATTTGTCAATAGGATATTTAAAAACTTGTTTATTTTCGAGGTGTTTTGTGCTATACTATGATTGCGACACAATTCTATAGATTTTAAAGCTACGCAGGGAATAGCCTTTTTAGGTAAAAGGTGTATTCTCTCTTTTCCATATGCTCTGTGTAGCTTCGGAATTGTGTCGCAGCAATGAGAGATTCACTTTTTCAGTGCGTCTCTTCGTTGGGGGCGCACTTTTTATTTGTGCAGATACTATTGAAAATGTTTGGGAGGTACCTATGAGTGGCAGCAGTAGCAATAAACCAAAAGGAAATATGAACAAGATTGTGTCTGGTGTTACGGCTGTAACATCCTTAATAACTTTGGCAAAACCTGTTGCTGATACTATACAAGATTATACCAGCAAAACTATGGAGGAGCGGAAACGTCTCATAAGTGTCCCAGAATTATATTCTAAAGAATATCCATTGAGCATTGAGCAGGCAGTAGAATTGTTGAATAACTATGGTTTGAAATCAACATTGGTGAAAACTTCTATTGATGATGCAGATGTTAAATATCGGAAATGTTTCGCATCACAGGTAATAAGTACAAAGCCAAAGGGAAAACAAAAGGTTGAGCCTGGTACGATGATTCTTGTAAAATACATAACTCAAGAAGTAATAGATGAGAGTCAAAAGATATTTGAGGAACTCGAAGCAAGAAAAAATGAGTCGGCATTGCAAAAGAAAAATAAACATTTGGAGCGGGAACAAAAAACGAAAGAACTTATGCAAAATGCACGAAGTAAAGTTCAAAAAGTATTTCAGAAGAGCAAGGAGGATAATAATGAGCAGAAAGAGGAGTAGTGGAAAGAAGAGAAGCACGGCCGGATTGATTCTGGATGTGATATTAGTTTTTGCAACCGGAGGACTTTGGCTTATATGGATATTAGTAAGATATCTTAGAAACAACAGTTAAACAGAAAAAATTGAATATCAATATTTTTAAGAGCCGTGTAACAGCGGCTCTTTTCTTTTGCTATTTTTTAGTTCGCAAAAAAAACATGCCCTTTTATGAAGAGAGAGGTTAAAATAGGCATTTTTAATGCTTGTTCTTTCTCTTTTGCATTTATTAAAACGAAAGGAGATCCTGTCATGTTGGAGAGTAAATTTCAAGCACAACTAATTCAGGAGCTAAAAAAGATGTTTCCTGGATGTATTGTGACCAAACTTGACCCAGATCATATTCAAGGTATACCAGATTTGCTCATCCTCTATAAAGACAAATGGGCCTCTTTGGAATGTAAACAAAGTGCGAACTCTAAGAAACAGGCAAATCAACCATATTATGTTGAGAAGATGAATGAGATGTCTTTCTCAAGATTCATCTATCCTGAAAATAAGGAGGAAGTGTTACATGAACTTCAACAATCATTCAATTCTTGAAGGGCAACACGCTTTTCTTGGAGCAAGCAAATATCATTGGATTAACTATGATGAAAATAAAGTGGCTGAGTCGTATGTAAAATTCTTGGCAACTCAAAAAGGGACTGTACTTCATGATTTTGCAGCTCAATGTATCAAGCTTGGACAGAAACTTCCGAAGTCACAGAAAACTTTGAATATGTATGTAAATGATGCTATCGGTTACAAAATGACTCCTGAACAGATTTTATATTATTCAGAGAATTGTTTTGGAACAGCGGACAGCATTGCATTCCGAAACGGATTGCTGAGAATCCATGATTTGAAAACAGGGGTTATTAAAGCCCATATTGAGCAGCTTATGATCTATGCTGCTCTTTTTTGTTTGGAGTATAAAGTGAAACCAGCGGAGATTGATATTGAGCTTCGTCTGTATCAGAACAATGAAATCGAAATTCATGAGCCGGAAACGGATGAGATTGTTCCTATCATGGATAAGATCGTCACCTTTGATAAAGTAATCAAAAAAGTAAAAGAACAGGAGGGGTAAGCCATGAATCAGGTTGCGGAAGAAATGAAAGATATTCTAATGCACTACGGAACACCACGACATTCTGGACGTTACCCCTGGGGAAGTGGGGAAAATCCATATCAGAGAAATGGTGATTTTTTAAGTCGTGTTGATGAACTAAAAGAACAGGGGCTCAGCGACACAGAAATTGCCAAAGCTATGGGTTTGACCACAACCCAATTCCGAACTCAGCGTTCTTTAGCCAAAGATGAACGAAGAGCATTAGAAGTTGAGAGAGCAAAGGCTCTTCAATCAGACGGCTACAATCCAAGTGAGATTGCGAGAATGATGGGGTATAATAGTGAATCTTCTATTCGTTCCCTTTTGAATTCAGATTCTGAAGCTCGCATGAATCAGGCCAGAGTAACTGCTGACAATTTAAAACGACAAGTTGATGAACATGGCATGATTGCAATCAGCGCTGGAACAGAACGGTATTTAGGAGTCTCAAGAGAAAAACTCGAAGAGGCTCTTTATATTTTGGAACTTGAAGGATATAACCATTTTGGTGGTGGTGTTCCTCAGGTAACAAATAAAGGGCAACAGACAAATATCAGGGTTCTTTGTCCTCCAGATACGCCATATAAGGAAATCACTAGAACCTATACCGACAAAAACGGTGAAGTTCATGAGAAAATCACGAAAGTATCCAGCGCAATTTACGATTTCGACAAGATTCATCCGTTGGAAGAAGTTTGTGACAGTATCTCTTATGATGGCGGCGATAGTTTTCAGAAAGGCTTCCATTATCCGGCGAGTATGAATTCTGAGAGAATCCAGGTTGTTTATGCGGAGCAGGGCGGAACGAAGAAAGACGGAGTTATTGAGATTCGCAGAGGTGTGGATGATTTATCGCTCGGCGATGCTCATTATGCACAGGTAAGAATTCTTGTTGATGGAACGCACTATTTGAAAGGTATGGCGATGTATGCTGATGATCTTCCCGATGGTGTTGACATTCGCTTTAATACAAACAAGAAAGAAGGAACTCCTATTTGCGGTCCAAAAGACAACACAGTTTTAAAAACTATCAAAAAAGACCCTAACAATCCATTTGGTTCTTTAATCAAGGAACATGGTGGACAGAGTTTTTATGACGACCCGAATGGTGAGTTTACAGATCCTAAGACTGGTAAAAAACAATCGTTGTCACTGATAAACAAACGTGCAGAAGAAGGAGATTGGAGCGATTGGGACGATAAGTTGCCATCGCAATTTCTTTCTAAGCAGAGTTTAAAACTCATAAAAAATCAGTTGAATTTAACAATGGCTGATGCCCAGGCAGAGTATGATGAGATTTGTTCGTTGACCAATCCAACAGTAAAGAAAGTTTTATTGCAGTCATTTGCTGATGATTGCGATGCGGCAGCAGTACATCTTAAAGCAGCGTCTCTTCCGAGACAGAAATACAAAGTTATTCTCCCAATTACTTCGATGAAAGATGACGAGGTGTATGCACCTGGCTATGAGAACGGAGAGAAAGTAGCTCTTATAAGGTTTCCTCATGGTGGAACTTTTGAAATCCCTGTTCTTACTGTAAATAATAAACAGGCAGAAGCAAAGAGTAAACTCGGTCTTGCTAAAGATGCCGTTGGTATCAATAGTAAAGTTGCTGAGAGACTTTCTGGAGCAGACTTTGACGGCGATACTGTAATGATTGTTCCTACTGGTAAGGGTGTAAAAATTACTTCCACTCCACCATTAAAGGGACTAGAGGGATTTGACGGTAAACTTGAATACGGGCACGATTCTACGAAGACTGATCCCGATGGAACTGTCCATTATTATCGTAACGGCAGAGAGTTTAAACCTATGAAGAATACCCAGACTGAGATGGGGATTATTTCTAATTTAATTACAGACATGACTCTAAGAGGCGCTAAAGAAGATGAGCTTGCGAAAGCTGTTCGTCATAGTATGGTTGTAATTGATGCAGAAAAACACGGTTTGGATTACAAACAGAGCGAAAAGGACAATGATATAGCCTATCTGAAGAAGACTTATCAGGGAACAACTGATGTGAATGGTCGCTATCATGAGGGTGCTGCGACTCTTATTTCAAGGTCGAAGTCTCAGCAGGAGGTATTGAAGCGTAAGGGTAGTCCCAAGGTAAATCAGAAAGGTAAAGAGTGGTATGATCCAAGCAAACCGGAGGGGAGTCTGATCTGGAATTCTGTAACTGAAGAATACACGGACAAGAATGGTAAGGTCAAAGTAAGAACACAGAAGAGTACGAAGATGGCAGAGACAGACGATGCCCGCCTCCTTATCTCTGATGCGGATACCCCCCAGGAAAGGGCGTATGCCGAGTATGCTAATCAAAGAAAGGACCTTGCCAACAGAGCCCGTCTCGAAATCATCAATACTGGTAAGATAGCCTACTCTGCTTCAGCTAAGGCTACCTATAAGGAAGAGGTGGACGGTATGCTTGCCGATTTAAACATAGCCCTCCGTAATGCACCAAAGGAGACCCAGGCTCAGATCATGGCAAACTCTAAGGTAAATGCTATGAAAAAAGCGAATCCGGACATGACTTCTAAGGAGATAAAGAAGGCTAGCCAACAGGCGCTTACAGAAGCTCGTATCCAGATGGGTGCAGAAAGAGTTAAGGTACCTCTTGATGAAAAGAGATGGGAGGCTATACAGGCAGGGGCTATTAGTGAGAGCCAGCTTCTCAAGATCCTTAACAATGCTGACATTGACGAGGTTCGTCAGTATGCAACACCTCGCGCCACATCAACACTCAGCCCCGCTAAAGTTAGTAAGATTGAAGATATGCAGGCATCTGGTAACTATAGTATTGCTGAGATAGCCCAGGCTGTTGGTGTATCATCTTCCACAGTATCCAACTATTTGAAATGAAAGGAGTGAATAAGGATTCATGAGTAGAGTTAGATTAACGACAGTTGACAATCCTTATGATCCATTTGAACAGTTCACTTCTTGGTTTCTGTTCGATGAGGAAAAAGGTTATCATTCAACTTCGTATCTTGGAAGAATTGCTCGAACTTCTGATGAACTTTCTGATGAAGAGAATAATCGTGAAGAAGAAAGAGCGATTGATGAAATAATAAAGTACGATTTCAGAAACATTTATCGAAAAGTTAGAGAAAAAGTTTCAAATGCTTAGAAATTTTTCTTTTCTTTGTTTAAAAAATAAATTTCTGAAAAAATTTTATTAAAAAAAAGCTGTCGCATGGTCTTATCAGGTTGAAAAGGCATAGGGGGAGGGTCGCTAAAATGACACCCCCTCCTTCATCGCGGCGGTCTTTAAAAATTCTCCGGGGGTATATTTTGGGGTTGGCTTTTGCTTCCGTGTGACTCTTGAAAGAGCTTCCAGGGCTAGAATTCCTCCTGCGGCTGTGGATATTCTTTCCTTTCGGTTTTCTCCTTTCGGATTGAATAATAACTGGTCTTGGGAGTTCTTTCAAAAGTCACACAATGTATTACCAAAACTACTACAAAACTTCTGGAAAACAAAAAGAAACCACATAATTTCTTAACGAGAGGAGGCGGCAAGGATGAGTAAAGCCAAGGCTGTAAGCTCTTCTGATTCTTCGAGAAGAATGCGACCGGCTTTATCGCCGGAGGCTAGAGAGAATCAAATGATATCTTTGGCTATTGACCTTGCTGAGAAACAGTTAATGGAAGGTACTGCTTCTTCTCAAGTCATAACACATTATTTGAAATTGGGGTCAACAAAAGAACGTATTGAAAAGGAGATTCTCGAAAAGCAGAAGGACTTAATAGAAGCAAAAACACAATCACTTCAATCTGCAAAGAGGATTGAAGAAATGTATGGGGAAGCTATGAAAGCATTTCGGAGTTATAGTGGTCAAGGAGATTTCGAGCCTGATGATTAAAACATATTCAGAGCTTATCCGAATACCGACTTTTGAAGAACGTTATCGGTATCTTCGTCTTTTGGGAACTGTCGGAGAAGAGACGTTTGGTTTTAAGAGATGGCTCAATCAGGAATTTTACCATTCAGACGAGTGGCAGAAATTTCGCAATAAAATTATTGTTCGTGACAACGGATGTGATTTGGGCGTTGATGGATTTCAAATCTTTGGTTCTGTTATCATTCATCATATCAATCCAATAACTTATGAGGATATTCTCAACAACAATCCATGTGTGTTTGATCCGAACAATGTTATTTGTACAAAGCACACCACACATAACGCTATTCATTACGGAAATGAAAAACTTTTAAGTAGTCCTCTGAATGAAAGAACAAAAAATGATACATGCCCTTGGAGGTATTAGAAAAAAGAAAAAGGAGAAGAATTATGGATAACAAAAAATTTGCTGGTATGAGAATTGGTGAACCGATTATCGGTCATGTAGTCAACTGTTCAAAGCTTAACGTTCGTAAAGATCCGGATGCAGACGCTGAGATTCTCGGCACCATTATCGCAGGATCAGAGGTGATGATTGATGAAAGTGAATCCACAGATGACTTCTATAATATCTGTGCGGCTTCTGGATTCGAGGGATTCTGCATGAAGCAGTTCATCGAAGTTGAAGAGTAAAGGAGAAGAACTATGGAGAGCATACTGACATCAATAAAGAAACTTCTTGGAATCCCGGAAGAGTATGAACAGTTCGATACCGACGTCATTATGCATATTAACTCTGTGTTTTCAATTTTGACTCAGCTTGGTGTTGGGCCTTCCAATGGCTTTTCGATTGAAAATAAAGAGGCAACATGGCACGACTTCATCGGTGAGGAAAGTGGAATCGAGATGGTAAAGAGCTACATACATTTGAAAGTTAAGCTCCTTTTTGATCCACCGCTCAGCTCTGCGGTTATAGAAGCAATGAATCAAATGATTAAAGAATTAGAGTGGCGGCTCAATGCTGCTGTCGATCCATCGAAAGGAGGAAATCAAAATGGTTAAGAATGAGCTTTATCATCATGGTATCCTCGGCCAGAAGTGGGGAGTGAGACGTTTTCAGAATAAAGACGGCACTTTGACAAATGAGGGTCAGAAGAGATATGAACGTGATAAGCTGGAAAATGCCGGAAAGAAGAAAGACAATCGTATCGATGTGTCACAGCCAGATCCTAATAGATGGGTAAAGGAAGACCTTACCCGTCGGCAGAATGTTGTGAACACGACTTCTAAACTTGTCGATGAGTTTGGAAAGATTGAGAAAGAAACCAGACCAAAGGCGACAACGACTAAAATGGATTTATCAAAAATGAGCGATAAAGAAATGCGGGAGCGGATAAACCGTGAACTTCTTGAGCAGCAGTACAATAAGCTTTTCTCTGAAGTTAGTCCGGCTGACGTATCAAAAGGGAGAAAATACACCCAAGCTATTCTTGAAACTGCCGGGACTGTGCTAACTTTGACAAGTTCTGCTCTTGCTATAGCACTGTCAATAAAGGAGTTAAAGGGATGAGTCACATTTCACATCATGGTATCCTCGGCCAGAAGTGGGGAAATCGAAATGGACCGCCTTATCCGTTAGGTGGCGGTGACTATACTGCGGCGGAAAAAAGAGCTATCTATACAAAAAGACGCCGTGGAAACAGTATTTACAATAAGAAACATTTCGACGAAGTTCTCAAATCCGATAAGACTACTCTGAGTACATTGTCTTATGATAAGGATAGAACCAAAGGAACTGATATGTTCTATGCCACTCATAATACATTGGATAAGCATCAGTATAATGCTTTGTTTAATCGAAAAATTCCCCAAACCATTTATGACGAGACAGGAAATCCGATTGGAACCGGAATGTTTATGAAGTATAGGATAGACAATTCCATAAAGCGTGATTTAAAAGTAGCAAGCGAAGATTCCGGGGCTGAAGTCTTTAGACAGCTTTACAAGAAGGACCGAGATTTCTATAACTTTGTTACAGATGATGAACGTATGCAGAATTACTTTGTCAGCGATAAGTATAAGTTTAAAGGATACAGAGAAGCCAGAGACGTTCTGAAGAAGATGAAAGATTCAGATTACGTTCCAACCGCTGACGAGCTTCAAAAAGTCTATCGGATGTTTAACTATGTTATTCCATATGATGGTCAGGGCAATGCTCGTGAAGGAAAAGATGTTCTGACGCAAAGAACCAAATTTTTTGCAGCTTGCAAAGATGCTGGTTATGGTGCTGTTCTTGACACAAACGATGCTATTTATGGTGGGTTTAAGGCGAAATCTCCCGTGATAGTTTTCGATATGGAACAGGTTGTTCCAAAAGATGTATACCGGACAAAAGTAAGTGATCAAAGATTTTCGGAGTTGGCATTAGCTGGACGAAAACTTCTCGGTTTATAAGATTTAATAGGAGCTTCCTGTATAATTCAAATATAGGGAATTCCAAGAAGGGTGGTTGATAAAAAGATACCTCAGAGTAAAATAAGATTACTGACTTTTGGATGGTTAGTAAAAATCTTATTTAACAGAGAGGTATCCAAGATGAATTATAACACACAGAACGCAAAAATTGCATCCATAACTGAAAAAACTTTGATTGTTGGAATTGATGTGGGAAGTGAAACTCATTATGCCCGGGCATTTGACTGGCGCAACTACGAGTACACAAAGAAACCGCTGGAGTTCAGCAACACGGAGGCCGGATTCCAGACATTCAAAGCATGGATGGAGGACATAGCGGAGAAACATGGCAAAACTGCTGTAATCCCCGGCATGGAGCCGACAGGCCACTATTGGTTCGCCCTGGGGAAATTCCTGCAGGATAACGGAATGAAGCCGGTACATGTAAATCCCCACCATGTGAAGAAATCGAAAGAACTGGATGACAACAACCCCAACAAGAATGACCGAAAGGATCCCAAGACGATCGCTGCGCTTGTCAACGAGGGAAGATTCTCATACCCTTACATGCCAGTCGGCATCTATGCAGAGATCAGGAGCTTATCGAACCTGCGCTTCCAGACGCAGG